>Ga0302320_10001094_pt1 | contig 65036 bp, 51 predicted proteins | sample Bog_T0_3_FD_202130 | JGI IMG/M metagenome (GOLD analysis project Ga0302320, IMG submission 202130) | Peat permafrost microbial communities from Stordalen Mire near Abisko, Sweden - Bog_T0_3 | ecosystem: Environmental > Terrestrial > Soil > Wetlands > Peat | place: Sweden: Abisko, Stordalen Mire...
AGGATCACCACAAACATGACCAACGCGATGCCTTCGCGCTCGCCCGGCTGTTACGCCTCAATGAATTCAAACCCGTCTGGCAGCCCACCGAGGATCAGCGCGTCCTCTTCAAGCGCATCGCCAAAAGCTATGAGAACGCCGTCCAGCGGCAGACCCGACTCAAACTCCAACTCAAATCCCTCTTCCAACACTGGGGGCTCTTTCCCACCGGCGCCAGCGTCTATTCCAAGCCCGGCCGGGTCGCTTGGTTAAAGCAATTGCCCTATGATCCGTTGCGGGCGCAGGCGTTACTGCTCTATGAACTGTTAGATCAAGCCCTCGCCGGTCAAGCCCAGTTCCGCCGCTTAATGTGTCAGACCGGCCGCCAGTTCCCCGAGGTTCAACGGCTGAGCACCACCCCCGGCGTCGGGGTCGTCGGGTCGCATCTCTTCGTCGCCTATGTCCAGGATCCAAAACGGTTCGGCAAATTCTCCCGCCTCGCCCGCTACTGTCGCCTCGGCATCCGCGACCGCACCAGTGATAATAAACCGCTCGGCTATGAGCAACTCGACCGCCAAGGCATCGGCACTTTGAAAGCCATCAGCTATCGCGCCTATCTCCAGGCCGCCAAACGGCGCACCGGTCCGGTCTGGGAGTTCTATCAGCTTTCCTTGCGCCAGACCGGCTCCACCACCCATGCGCGGTTGAATACCCAACGCAAAATCCTGCTCACCCTGTGGACCCTCTGGCTCACCGGCAGGGAATTTGATCCCAAACAATTTTTCCGAGCCCAACCCATTGACGTGTGAACGCCCTGTGCCGGTGAACGTGCGTCAGGTGCTAGGCTTGCGCTGAACCACCGGGCGGATCGGGAGTAGTCTTGAGATCCAAACAATTAGTCGCTGAACCATTGAGTTCCAGCTCCTGGCTGATCCCTGGCTACCTCATCTCCCCATTGACCATGAACCCTGGCTTGTTCCTCGAGTTCCATCTATCTGCGTGAAGAGTGCATCAACTTTCAAGCACGGTCAGTTGATTCCACCACCCTCGTCGTCCAGCACGACCAGCCGTCTCACGACAGCCTGAGCGCCGTCTGCCGCACCACGTTCGAACGGTCGTCCTGTGCCGCCAAAAGGTTTTTCCTTTGGCTGCGCTGTTGGGTGAAGTGTCTCTTGACACCACTTTTCATATCGGCGACTTGTTAGGCTGCGGCTTTTCTACACTCCCGATAGGCATAAATAATGGCATAAAATAAAAATGGCAACACAAACACCAAATCGCACCAATTCACAAAACCAGCTCCACGAAACAAATAAATCAGTGAACGATGGCAAATGATATATGACGCAACTATCACCGCAATGCCGCCCAAAGCGAGCGTGGCTGAAAGCCGCCGCCGCATCAAATACCAACCGAGAATGCAAAGTGCCGCAGCCGAAGCGTCGGCAATCGCTCCACGCCAAAACCATCGCGTTGTTTGTTGAACGTCGCCAATCATGGCAACTTGCATAGAACCATGCGCCGCCTGTAATGCGCACCAACTAGCTGCAAACGCGAAAAGCACGCCGAATACCCACAAGATGATTGCGGTCGGCATCCAACGAAAAAATGATCGAGAATTCATACGCGTAGCAGCCTAACAGTATTATTAGGCCAAACTCAGGTTTGTCCGGGAGGGTTGAGTTTGGGCTTTCATGCCTCCATCTTTTGGCGGTTTCCGTAAACAGTCAATCTTTTATTTTCAACGGGTTAGAGCGGTTTCGTTCCTTCGTTTGCTGCCTGAAAAATCCGGTTTTTTGGCTTGTATAATTAAATAGCTAAAGACAAAGTGGGTTTGCATTTCGATTTTTACATATATGAGTGGCTCAAATTCTTCCACCGGAGTCTGGTTTCCGCTCTGGGCTGACGTTCTTAGTAAAGTCAGGCTCAAGGATTTGGAGCGGCAGGCGTATCGGCAGGCGATTGTGGAATATCTCAGTTTTTGCAAACGGTCGCGACAGCGGGCGACGGTGGCTTCGGCCCGGTTGTTCATGGCGGAGGTGGAGCAGCGGCGGCGGTTGAGCAAGTCGCTTTTGGCGTCGTGGAAGGGGGCGTTGAATTGGTTTTTCCTAATGGCTAAATCGGCGCCTTCCGGCGTGGCCTCAAGTGGCGGAGCGTTGCCTGGGAAAAGTGGTTTTGTGGAGCCGGTGGCCGTGCCGTGTGCGCGGAGCAAGGAGCCGCCGTTGGCGGCCGCGGACCTGGGTGGGCCGGAATGGGAACGGAAATTGGTGCGGGTGTTGCGGGAGCGGCATTATGAATGGCGCACCGAGCAGGCTTACCGGATGTGGGCGCGGCGGCTGGTCGCGCGGCTGGAATCTTTGGGCGGCAATGTATGGGCGGCGGGGGAAATCGAGGTGCGGGATTTTCTTTCGGATTTGGCGACGCGGCAACGGGTGTCGGTGGCGACGCAGAAGCAGGCGTTGAATGCGCTGGCGTTTTTTATGCGGGAGGCTTTGGGGAAATCGCTGGCGGATTTCAGTGAGTTTCAGCGGGCGCGCCCGCAAAAGCGGTTGCCGGTGGTGTTGAGTCGGGCGGAGTGCCGGCAGTTGCTCGGGGCGTTGGAGGCCACGCCACGGTTGATGGCGGAGTTGATGTATGGCAGCGGGGCGCGGTTGCTGGAGTTGCTGCGTTTGCGGATAAAGGATGTGGATGTGGATCGGCGGCAACTGGTGATCCGTGCCGGCAAAGGCGGCAAAGACCGGGTGACGGTGTTGCCGAAGGTATTGCTGGAGCCGTTGCAGCAGCATCGGGAGCGGTTGCGGTTGTTGCATGCGGAGGATTGGGCGGCAGACGCGCCGGGAGTGTGGTTGCCGGAGGGCTTGGAGCGGAAATATCCGAATGCGGGCAAGGACTGGGAATGGCAATGGTTCTTTCCTTCGCGGGAACGTTCGCGGGACCCGCAAACGGGTTTGTATCGCCGGCATCATGTGTCGGATGCGGCGTTTCAAAATGCGATTCGCAAGGCGGCCCGCCGGGCGAAGCTCAACAAGAATGTCACGCCGCATGTGTTGCGGCATAGTTTTGCCACGCACCTGATGGAAGGCGGCACCGACATCCGCACCGTGCAGGATTTGCTCGGTCACAAGGACGTAAAGACGACGCAGATTTATACGCATGTGATGCAGAAGCCGGGGCTGGGCGTGAAAAGTCCGTTGGACAATTAGAACGACGACGCAGATCTATTGATTCGCTCGCGCCCGCTCGCTCACCCCTCGCGGGGCTCCTGCTGCGCAGAATTCCTATCTCGGTTTCCCAAACCGAAATAGTCCCATGTGTTGCAGAAGCCGGGGCTGGGGGTCAGAAGCCCGCTGGACGCAGTTTGATTTGACTCGCTTCGCTCGAATGGTCGGCCACCAAGTCACGAGTGCGCTGGCGCGCATGATCTTTATGGTGTCCCCATCCCTGAGGGCATTCTTTGAGCTGAAGTGAATGGCTGTCGGTGAAGATACCTGTCTCGTTTCCAGCCGGCGGCGGATATTTTTTGGACAGGGTGCATGGCTGGTGGAAAATTGGCCCGGTTTTTTGCTCCAGTAGTGATGTGTTTTGCCGGTGAAATGGCTTGATTTGCGCCAAACATGACTTGTTCCAATCCGTTCATTCATTGCCTTACCCCAAACGTAACTGGCTTTGCCGCAAAGATAAATTGAACCGGCCCGGTTAAACGTTGATTTGCGCCGGCACAGAATGGTTTTGCCACGCCGGTGAATTGAGTTGGTTCGTTGAAGAAGTGTTTTGGTCCGGCATTAAGTTGCTTTGGTGCCGGAAAGAATTGATTTGCCCCGGAAGTAACTTGCTTTGGGGCAAAAGTAAATTGATCTGGCCCGGAACCGACTTGTTTTGCCGCGTTTAAGACTTGTTTTGCGCCGGTGACGGACATTCTGGGAACGGTTTCGCTGGCATATTCGATGCTGTTTCAGGAAAATCTTATGAAGCATCATGTGCGGATGTCCGTTGGCTTTGCCCGTTATCCCAACGCCCGGTTGAACGGTTTTGCCATCCTGGTGTTGCTGTGTCTCAAGGATAATCCGCTGTTTCCGAACCTGCCGGTGAGCCTCGCCGCGTTGTCCGCGCTGGTGCGGGCGTTTCAGGACGCCTTGGCGGCGGCCCAAGGCGGGCTGTCGGCGCGGGCTGCGCTCCGCGAGGCGCGAGCCAGTTTGATCAGCGCCTTGCGCCAGTTGGTCGCCCAAGTCCAGAGTCAGGGGCTGACCAAAGAGTCGGACGCATTGTCGTCGGGTTTTGACATCGTGGTCTGGGACAATTCCCAAAAGGCGCTGACGGTGCCGGTGCTGACCGGGCTGGACAATTCGGTGCCCGGGCAGTTGCAACTGTGGCTGCGGGCGGTGCGCAACGCGAAGGTGTATCAGGTGGAGTTCCGCGTGGGCGACGAACCGTGGCAGGACGGCGGCATTTTTCCGAATACGCAGAACATCATTTTCCCGAATCTCCAGGCGGGAACATTTTACTCGGCGCGGGTTCGGGCGGTTGGCGGATCGGAAAAAGTGAGCGGCTGGAGCGCCACCCTCACCGCCATTTGTCTGTAACCTGGCATGAGGCAGCTATGCCGGCGCAGTCGGCGGTGTTCCGGCTGGCTTGGAAGGATGCAACGGCTGGTTGATGCGGTGCGCCTTGAGTTCCGCGTAGATGGATTGCGCGAGGCCGGATTTCGTGAACCCAACGGCTTTGGCCCCTTTGACGGCAAAGAATTTCTCAAAGTCCGCCGCCGTGAAATATTGCACCACCGGATAGTGCGTGAAATCTTTCAGCACCTCTTCGCGGCTGGCTTCGGCGATGTCGGTGGTGATGAGGACAAAATGCAGCTTGTTCCGGTTGGCGCGGAGGGTGTCGCGGCCCACCAGCAGCGCGCGGGTTTTCAGCACGAACGGGAACAGCCGTTCGACCGGGTGGGCAGGAACGTTGGCGGGCTCGTTTGCTCCCTCTCCGCCGTGAAACGGGGGAGCGGGCTGGGGTGAGGTGGTGCTCATGGAATAGGAAGTTTTGGCAAATATAAAGGCCCCTCACTCTGACCTTCTTCCCGCTCTGCGGGTTGAGGGAATAAGCTGGTGCGGTTTGGTCCGGTTCACGCCACTTTCACTTTGACCTTTTGGCCTTTGATTTCCGCTCGGTTCAGCTTGGCGATGATGCTGTTGGCGTGTTCGCTGGCCACATCCACGAACGAATGCCGCTCGCGCATGTCCACGGTGCCGACGACTTTGCCGGGCAGTCCGGTTTCGCCGGCGACGGAATTCACGAAATCAATCGGGGCCACGCCTTGCTCTTTGCCCACGCTGATCCACAGGCGCGTCTGATCCGGCGGCGTCGCCCGGCTGACCTTGGGCTTGGGCGCGGCGGCCGGCGCGGATTTGGGCTTGAGAAATAATTTGGATTCCGGCTTGGGTTCCGGCGCTTTTACCGAGGCCAGAATTTCCGCGTCGGAAAAGGTTTTTACGGCTCCAGTTTGCGTTTCGCCGGTAGGGCTCGTCACGCCGTGCGCCCCGGTTGCAGGTTTTTCCCCGAAGGCGGGCAGGGGACTGGCGGTCTTGCCTTCGGCTGATTTTGCCGCCGGCGGGACAATGTTTTTTGCCGGCTGCGAAGCGGCGGCTTTCCATGGCGCTGTCTTGGATTTTAGTGGCGCGGCGAATTTGGATTCGGCGCGGGGCGGACGATCTTCAAACCGGCGCGGCCGTTCGTCCCGGCGCTGGTCAAAACTCGGCCGGCGATCATCGCGTTGCGGGCCGCGGTCGCCGAAACGTTCGCGCGGGGCGCGATCCTCGTAACGCGCCGGCCGCTCGTCGCGGAACGACGGCCGTTCCTCGCGCTGCGGCGGGCGGTCGTATTCTTCCGTTTTCGGCGCGTGCTTGGCGGTTTCACCGCTTTGCAATTGATGGATCAGCGCGGAAACGATGTCGTTGGCCGTAAAACCTTCCTCGGTCAGCCGTTCGACGAGGCGGTCTTGTTTTTGAAATTCGCCGCTGGTGAGCAGCGAGCGCAGCTTGTCCAGAAACACATTTTCCCGCGCCGCCTCGACTTCGTGTTCCGTCGGAATGCGACCGCGTTCGATGCGGACGTTCGTGAAGCGTTCGATGTTGCGGATTTGAAACAGCTCGCGGCTCGGCACGAGCGAAATCGCCTTACCGCTCTTGCCCGCGCGCCCGGTGCGCCCGATGCGGTGGACGTAATCTTCCACATCGTAAGGCAAATCGTAATTGAAAACCACCTGCACGTCATCCACGTCAATGCCGCGCGCGGCGACGTCCGTGGCCACGAGAAATTCCAGGCCGGACTTGCGGAACTTGTTCATCACGCGGTCGCGCATGTTCTGCGTCATGTCGCCGTGCAAACGGTCGGCCTGATAACCCTGCGCTTCGAGATGGTCCACGAGGTCGTCCACCATGCGCTTGGTGTTGCAGAAAATAATTCCCAGCTTCACGTCGTAAATATCAATCAGCCGCGTAAGCAGCTCGATCTTGTAGCGGCGGTCCACTTCAAAATAAACCTGCTCGACCGTCGGCACGGTCATCGCCTTTTGCTCCACCTTCACGTTTTGCGGATCGCGCGAATATTTTTCGATGAGGTCGCGGATCGGCTTCGGCATCGTGGCGGAAAAGAAAACCGTCTGTCGTTCCTTCGGCGCGTCTTTCAGAATGGTTTCGATGTCGTCGCGGAAACCCATGTTGAGCATCACGTCGGCCTCGTCGAGAATGACCATCTTGATCGCGTCCAGCCGCAGCGTGCCGCGCCGCATGTGATCCATCACGCGGCCGGGCGTGCCGATGACGATCTGCGCGCCCTGCCGCAGGCCGAACAGCTGGCGGTCGTAGGACTGGCCGCCGTATATCGGCAGCGCGATGATGCCGCGCTTGAAAAAGGCGAGCTTGTGGATTTCTTCCGAAACCTGCATTGCCAGTTCACGCGTCGGGGCGAGGATCAGGATTTGGACGGCGCGCTTGTTGGGGTCCACTTTTTCCACGGCGGGAATGCCGAAGGCGCAGGTTTTGCCGGAGCCGGTTTGGGACTGCCCGACGATGTCCTTGCCTTCGAGGAGCAGGGGAATGGCCGCCGCCTGGATGGGCGCCGCCTGCTCGAAGCCGAGTTTATCAATGGCTTTCAGCACTTCGGCGGAAAGGCCCAGTTCGGAAAATAGTTTGGGTGTCATGTAAATTAAATAGCCAGCATCGCAATAATAGCCGAACCCGTGACGAAAGCAGAGCTAAATCTGGTTGCGGCAATTCCGGATGGCTCCCCGCTGGCGGCATAAATAAAATCCTTCAAACTCGAACCCGAATCCGGCATTTTGGAGAAATAACATATGGCCGCCAAAACCTCCTCGTTCAATCTGAATCAATTCCTCGCCACGCGCACCGAAACCGTCAACCGCGCGCTCAATAAATTTTTGCCCGGCGAGCAGACCAAGCCCGCCACCATCCATAAGGCCATGCGCTACTCGCTTTTTGCCGGCGGCAAGCGGATGCGCCCGGCGGTTTTGCTGGCCGCCGCCGAAGCTTGCGGTGGCAGCGACGCGGCCGCCATGCCGCTCGCGTGCGCCGTCGAGTGCATCCACACCTACTCGCTCATCCACGACGACCTGCCGGCGATGGACAATGACGATTTCCGCCGCGGCAAGCCGACCAACCACAAAGTCTTTGGCGAAGGCATCGCCGTGCTGGCCGGCGACGCGCTGCTGACGCAGGCGTTTGAAATCGCCGCGCAATGCAAAAAATTTCCGCGCTACCCGCACGACCAAATCATTTTGGAAATCGCCAAAGCCTCCGGCTCGCTGCAGCTCGTCGCCGGGCAGGTGGCGGATTTGGAGGGCGAAGGCAAAAAGCTTTCCGTGGCCGAACTCCGCTACATCCACGAGCGCAAGACCTCCGCGCTGCTGTGCTGTTCCGTGCGGCTCGGCGGCATGAGCGCCAACTGCACGCCCGCGCAACTCGCCGCCCTCACGGATTTTGGCTACCACGTCGGCCTCGCCTTCCAGGTCATTGACGACATCCTGGACGTGACGCAGACCAGCGAACAGCTCGGCAAGACGGCGGGCAAGGACGTGGCTGTGGCCAAGGCGACCTATCCGGCCATCGTGGGCCTGGAGAAATCCCGGAAGATTGCGGCGCAACTGACGGCCAAGGCCTTTGCCGCGCTGGACATTTTCAAGGGCCGAGCCGTCGCCCTCGAAGCGCTGGCGGAATTTCTTTTGAAGCGGGAGAAATAACCAATTTGCGCCGCCGCCGGTTTCTGCTATGTGTTTCCGCCGGATGAAATCTGCCGCCCAATTTTTCCTCGTCCTCGTCACCGCGCCGGATTTGAAAACAGCCCGCCGGCTGGCCCGGGCCGCCTTGTCCGCCAAACTCATCGCCTGCGCGAATCTGGTGCCCAAGCTCGAATCGCATTACCGCTGGCAGGGCAAAATTGAATCCAGCACCGAGGTGCTCCTGATCCTCAAAACGACGTCGGCCCGGCTGGCCGCGCTGGAGCAACTGGTGCTGGCCCGGCATCCCTATGACACGCCGGAATTGCTCGCGCTGCCCGTTTCGTCCGGCAGCCGGAAATATCTCGACTGGCTGGCGACAAGTTGTTGCTGAAATTTGTTTGAACTCACCGCCGGCGGGCGTAGATTCTTGGCGTGAGCCAGGTTGATGCCATTCCACTGATGTTGCTCGCCATGCAAGGCGTGGCCATCGGCCTTGGCGTTATCATCCTCGTCTGGATGGTGGCGGTCCATCGCCGCGCCCAGCGGGAGCAGCGGTTCTTTTCCGAGGCGTTCAGCTTCTTCCCCCTGAAAGCCGATTCGCCCCCGCGACCGGCCTGCTGGCTGGCGGTGCGGGCGGTTTCTCCGGAGGCGGTGCGGGCGGCGCTGGGCGTCAACCGCGCGGCCCCGTGTTCGTGGGTGGAAGGGCTCGCCGGCAGCCACGAATTTTTCATCAGCCCGCGCGTGCATGGCGGCTGGGTGATCGTCACCGGCCTCGGCTTGCCCAGTCCCAGCGACGACGTCGACGCGACGTTTCTTTTCCTCACCGCCTTGAGCCGCAAGCTCGGCCACGTGCAGTTTTTCTACGCGGAGAAATTTTCCCGGCACCACGGCTGGGCGCGGCTGGACGAGGGCTGCGTCACGCGCGGCTACGCCTGGACCGGCGAAACGGTCTGGAACCAGGGCAGCGAGACGCTGCCCGAGATCGAGGCTGGCGTGAAGATTTTCAACTACGGCGAATCTGCCGCCACGATCAATGATGCGGAAGCGAACTTTGAAAAGGTGCCGCAGCTCGCCGCGCGCTGGAGCCTGGACCCGGCCGAGGTGAAGCTGGCTTCCGCCCGCCAATCCATCGGCCTCGCCGGGGAATCGGCGTTCAGCTGAAAAATTTTGTTGCGGGAAATCCGCGACCGGCGCAAAGTGCGCTCAAGGAAATATCATTTATGTCATTCAGCATCGAACTCGAACTCCAGCAATTCCCGAAAACCCACCCGCTCAAGGACGGCAAGAAAGCCGTGCTGCGGCCGCTCCAGCCGGACGATGAAAAGGAATTCCACCAGTTGTTCCAAGGCATCCCCGAACGCGAGCGGATGTTCATCAAGCACCGCGTGCAGGATATCAAGGTCATCCGCGACTGGTGCAAAAATATTGATTACGGCCGCAACCTGCCCTTGCTGGGGATCGTTGACAAAAAAATCGTCGGCGCCGCCACGCTGCACCAGCGGCTCGGCGGCTGGAAACGGCACATTGGCCGTGTGAGCGTGCTGGTGCATCCGGATTACCGCGGCCGCGGCCTGGCCCGCGCCCTGATCTCCGAAATCCTGGACATCGCCCGCCGCGCCAGCCTCGAACGCGTCGAGGCGGCCTTCATCGGCGAGCAGGAAGCGGCCATCAAAATGTTCGCCATGCTCGGCTTCAACCAGCTTATCCGCCTTGATGATTACGTGAAAGATATGCAGGCCATTACCCACGACTATATTTTAATGGGCCTCGACCTGCGGACCGACGAAGAATACGCCGGCGTCGGCGGCTGATAAGCGAAGGATTAAGGATCAAGGATGAAACCGGCTATCGTGCGTCCTTAAATTTCACTTCATTCTCCCTTTCCCAAAATGGCCCCGGAGGTTTGTCCCAACTGCGGTGCGGTGGTGCCGCGCAACGCCCGGGCCTGTCCCGGCTGTGGCGCGGATGAACACACCGGCTGGTCGGATTCCGCTTATGCCGATCAGCTCGGCATCCCCGACGAGAAATTCGACTACGACGAGTTTGTGCAGGCGGAATTTGGCGCCGCCCGCGTGCGGCCGCGCGGCATCCACTGGGTTTGGTGGCTCACCGCCCTGCTGCTCGTGTTGTTATTCCTGTTTTATTACCTGCATTGAAAATTAAAGCGCTGTCCCGTTTGCCGCGGGGTTAAGCCCGCTTCACCGGCACCGCTAAACGCGGTGGAACCTGTCTCTGCCTATCACGACAAATGGCGTCAAGGCATTGGCAAAATCTGGTTAGTTAGGTTGGCGGTAGGCTGACATTTTATTGTTCAAAGCGGACAATAAATGTTCAGCCAGTCAACAACCACGGTAGCCAGGGTGCGTTGCTTTCATTGCGGTGAACCGTACCTGGACGGCGCGTTTGCGCTGGCGGACAGGTCGTTTTGCTGCCTCGGCTGCCAGACGGTTTTCAGCCTGCTGCGGGAAAACGGGCTGGAGCAGTTTTACGAATTGAATTCCGCGCCCGGTACGCGCATCCGCGCTGCCTCCGCCGCCGCGAAATGGGTTTTCCTCGACGACCCGGCTGTGGCGGAAAAGTTGCTGGATTATGCCGACCCCGCGCGGGCCAAAGTCACGCTGCATTTGCCGGCCATCCATTGCGTGGCCTGCGTCTGGCTGCTGGAAAACCTCTTTAAGCTGCATCCGGGCGTCGGCCATTCGCAGGTGAATTTTTCCCGGCGCGAAGCCGCCATCACCTTTGCGCCGGACAAAATCAAATTCAGCCAACTCGCCGCGCTGCTCGCCTCCATCGGCTACGAACCGCAGTTGACGTTCGGCGAAACCGAAAAGGCGGCGCCGGCGCCGTGGCGCAAAAAAGCGTGGCTGCAAATCGGCCTGGCCGGCTTTGCGTTCGGCAACATCATGCTGATGTCCCTGCCGTTTTATTTTGGCCTCAACAGCTTCAACGGCGGATGGTTCAAGCCGCTGGCCGGGTTTTTGAGCCTGGCGTTCGCGTTGCCGGTCGTGACTTACAGCGCCTGCGATTTCTGGCAGGCGGCGTGGTTGAGTTTGCGGCAGCGCACGCTGACGCTGGAAGTGCCCATCGTCACCGGCCTCGCGGCGATTTATCTTTCCAGCGCATATGACGTTTTATTGCAGCGCGGACCCGGCTACTGCGATTCGCTGTGCGGTCTGATTTTTTTCCTGCTCTGCGGCCGGCTGTTTCAGAAAAAAACTTACGACCGGCTGACCTTTGACCGCGATTACAAAGGCTTTTTCCCGCTGTCCGTGGTGCGGTTGGATCGGGCGGTTAGTCCTCAGGCCGCCACCGGCGCGCCCGGCGCGTTGCGCCCTGCCGAGGTCTGCGTCGCCATCTCTCAGCTTGAAACCGGTGACCATTTGATTTTGCGCCATGGCGAGCTGTTGCCGGCGGATGCCACCCTGGTCAGCGGCGAGGCGTGTCTGGATTATAGCTTTGTGACCGGCGAATCCGAGCCCGTCGCCTGCGCGGTGGGCGGACATTTGTTTGCCGGCGGCCGGCAGGTTGGCGGCGCCATCGAGGTCGAAACCGTTAAGCCCGTGGCGCAAAGCTATCTCGCGACGCTTTGGAACAACGAGGCCTTTCGTAAACATAGCGATCGGGATCTGGATTCGCAGACCAATCGTTACAGCCGGCGCTTCACCAAAATCGTTGTCGGCGTCGCGCTGGCCGCGGCGGTTTTTTGGATTTTTCGGGACGCGGCCAAATCGTTGAAGGCCTTCACTTCCGTTTTGATTGTCGCCTGTCCGTGCGCGCTGGCGCTGGCCGCCCCGCTCACGCTCGGCACCGCCCAGCGGCTCCTGGCGCGGCTGAATATCTTTTTGAAAAACGCGCTCGTCGTCGAGCGCATGGCCGGCGTCGACACGATCGTTTTGGACAAAACGGGAACGCTCACCTGCGCGGATGTCCGCGGCGTGGAATTTGTGCCGGCGGCCATGGGTTTGTCGGCCGCTGCAGCGGATTGGATTGGTTCGCTCGCGCGGCATTCGGCCCATCCGCAATCAGTTCGGATTGCCAAATCACTTTCCTTCGCCGTTCTGCCGGTGGTCGGCTTCGCGGAAACCCCGGGCTGCGGGATCGAGGGCGAAGTCGCCGGCCGCCGGATTTTGCTGGGCTCGCCGGCGTGGCTGGCAAAACGCGGCGTCGCCATGGGCGATCTGATCCGCCCCGCGATTTCTGTTGCGGTCGCGGTGGACGGGAAATATGCCGGCGCTTTCTCGCTTGAAAACTCGTTGCGTCCGGAGGTGGCCCGGTTGATTGCTCAGCTCGGGGGACTCTTTGAGCTGGCGCTGTTGAGCGGCGATAACGAGCGCGAGGCGGCGCGGTTCCAAAAACTTTTCGGCGACCGCGCCATTTTAAAATTCAACCAAAGCCCGGCGGACAAATTGAATTTCATCCGCGAACTCCAGCAGCGCGGGAAAAAAGTCATGATGGTCGGCGACGGCTTGAACGATGCCGGCGCGCTCAAGCAGGCGGATGTCGGCGTGGCCGTGGTCGAGTCGATTGGGGTTTTTTCGCCGGCCAGCGATGTGATTTTGGACGCGGCTGAATTGCCCCGGCTGGCCAAAGTCTTGAAATTTTCCCGGAGCGCCGCGCGGGTTGTGCGCGCGGGGTTTGTCATCTCGGCGCTTTATAACGTCGTCGGCGTGAGCATCGCGGCGGCGGGCCTGCTGGCTCCGATGGTCTGCGCGATTTTAATGCCGTTAAGTTCGGCCTCGGTTGTGGTCTTTTCCTGCGGCGCGACCGCGTGGCTTGGCCGAAGATTGCAAGTTCAAAGGCTGCCGGTTGAAAGTTTCGTTCGCCCCGATTTTCAACCTCCCGCCTTCAACCTTCAGCCCGTCGTCAAGGAGGCTGCATGAGCGTTATCATCATTCTCATTCTCGCGAGTCTGACGGTCGGGCTGATTTTTCTCGGCGCGTTTATCTGGTCGGTTCGCAGCGGGCAATACGAGGACACGCTGACCCCCGCGATGCGAATGTTGACCGATGAACCCTCGGAAAAAATTTCTCAAACCAAATCAAAGCTCAAATGAATACGAACATCGAAACCTTTAAATATGACAACCGGATCGTCCGCGCGTTTGCGATTGCGACCGTGCTCTGGGGCATCGTCGGCATGCTGGTGGGCCTGCTCGCCGCCGTGCAGCTGTTTTATCCCGACGCGAATCTGAACTTTCAGTTCATCACCTTCGGCCGCATCCGGCCGCTGCACACCAACGCGGTGATCTTTGCCTTTGTCGGCAATGGCATGTTCATGGGCATCTACTATTCGCTGCAGCGGCTCTGCAAGGCGCGCCTCTTCAGCGATTTCATCAGTTGGTTCCACTTTTGGGGCTGGCAAACCATCATCGTCAGCGCGGCGCTGACGCTGCCGCTCGGCTACACGACCAGCAAGGAATACGCGGAACTCGAATGGCCGATCAAGATCGCCATCGCGGTGGTCTGGGTCGCGTTCACCGTCAATTTGATCGGCACGATTTTGAAGCGGCGCGAAAAGCACATGTATGTCGCGATCTGGTTTTACCTGGCGACGGCCCTGACGGTCGCCGTGCTGCATATCACCAACTCCATGACCATGCCCGCCGGGCTGTTTAAGAGCTATTCCATGTATGCTGGCGTGCAGGATGCGCTCGTGCAATGGTGGTATGGCCATAACGCCGTCGCGTTTTTCCTGACCACGCCGTATCTCGGCCTGATGTATTATTTCCTGCCCAAGGCGGCAAACCGCCCGATCTTTTCCTATCGGCTTTCAATTATTCATTTTTGGGCGCTGATTTTTCTCTACATCTGGGCCGGGCCGCATCATCTGCTTTACACCGCGCTGCCGGATTGGGCGCAGTCGCTCGGCATGGTGTTTTCGCTGATGCTCATCGCCCCCAGCTGGGGCGGCATGTTGAACGGCCTGCTCACCTTGCGCGGCGCTTGGGACAAAGTGCGCCAGGACCCGGTGCTGAAATTCATGGTCGTCGCCGTGACGGCTTATGGCATGGCGACGCTGGAAGGCCCGCTCCTCGCCATCAAAACCGTGAACTCGCTCTCGCATTACACCGACTGGACGATTGCCCACGCGCATACCGGCGCGCTCGGTTGGAACGGCTTCCTGACGTTCTCGATGCTCTATTTCCTGTTCCCGCGCCTATATAAGACGCAATTGTGGTCCACCAAACTGGCGAATTACCATTTCTGGATCGGTCTGCTCGGCATGATGTTTTACATCATCCCGATTTACGTCGCCGGCATCACGGAAGGGTTGATGTGGAAACAATTCAATAAAGACGGCTTTCTGCAATACCCGAACTTCCTCGAAACCATCGTGCAGGTCGTGCCGATGTTCCGGCTCCGCGCGATTGGCGGTTCGCTCTACATCATTGGCGTGTTCATGATGGCTTACAATTTGTATCGCACCGCCAAAGCCGGTGAATTTGAGCCGGACACCGAAGCGCAGGCGGCTCCGTTGGAAAAAACCGCCAGTGCCGAAGCGCCTGGCAAATACAGCTTCCACCGGATGCTGGAAGGCAAGCCAATGCTGTTCACGGTGCTGTCGCTCGTGGCCATCCTCATCGGCGGGATTGTTGAGATCATCCCGATGTATCTCATCAAGCAAAATGTCCCGACCATCGCCAGCGTGCATCCTTACTCCCCGCTGGAAGTGCTGGGCCGCGACCTTTACATCCGCGAGGGCTGCCTCGGCTGCCATTCGCAGATGATCCGGCCGTTCCGCTCCGAAACCGAACGCTACGGCGAATATTCTAAGGCCGGCGAATTTGTCTATGACCATCCCTTCCTGTGGGGCTCCGAGCGCAAAGGCCCGGACCTCGCCCGCGAAGGCGGCAAATATCCCGACGCCTGGCATTTCAATCATATGGACGATCCGCGCTCCACGTCGCCCGGCTCCATCATGCCGCGCTATTCGTGGTTGCTGACGCAACCGCTGGACACGACGTCGCTGCCGTCCCGGCTGGCGGCCCTGCGCCGTGTCGGCGTGCCGTATCCCGCCGGTTTTGAAAACGGCCCCGCCCAAAAAGACCTGCGTGCGCAAGCGGCAAAGGTGGTCGCTAATCTGAAGCTGGGCTCGGTCAACGCCGATCCGGACAAGGAAATCATCGCGCTCATCGCCTATCTGCAGCGGCTCGGCACCGACATCAAGTCCGCGCCGGTTGCCTCGGCCGCTCAATGATTAACCTAGAAAAAATTATGGAACAAAAAGTTTTATCCAGCCTCGATGGCGTGAGCCTTTATGGCATCATTTCCATTCTCATCTTTTTCGCCTTCTTCGCCGTCACCCTCCTGTGGGCGTTCGGCCTGAAGAAAAATTATCTGCACCACATGGAGGCGCTGCCGCTCGACGGCGGTGAAAAAAAATCAACCGGCAAAATTCAATCTTAACATTATGAGCAACGACCCCCAAGACCCTTTGCTGCTCGATCACAATTACGACGGCATTCAAGAACTGGACAACAACCTGCCGCGCTGGTGGGTGTGGCTGTTTTATATCACCATCATCTTTGCGGCGGTGTATCTGATCTATTACCACGTCACCCGCTCCGGCAATTTGCAGGCGGCGGAATATGACCAGGAAATGAAGGCCGGCCAGGAGCTCAAAACCGCCGCGATGGGCAAATTCGAGTCCTCCATCCCGGCGCTCGCGCCGGCCGCCGACGCGGCGGTGCTGGACCGCGGCCGCCAGACCTACGCCAAGTTCTGTGCGCCCTGTCACCGCGCGGACGGCGGCGGCCTCGTCGGCCCGAACCTCACGGACGACTACTGGATCCACGGCAGCAACTACGTTGACACCGTGAAAGTCATCTGGGACGGCGTGCCCGCCAAAGGCATGATTACTTGGAAGACGATTTTGAATCCCGACGAAATCCAGTCCGTGGCCAGCTACATTTACACGCTGCGCGGCGCTAAACTCGCCACCCCCGGCAAGCCGCCGGAAAATCAAACGCCCGTCAAGACTGGGCCCAGCCAGTTTGAGTGACCAATGATAATCGAAAATGCCCTCACCCTGACCCGCTCCCGCCCGCTGGAAGCGGTAATAGGCCCTGACTGTTTTAGGTGTTATGCCGGCGCTCAACCAGCTGCGGTTTCATTAGCACCGGGCTTTAGCCCGGTGTGGGTTTGCCGCATGAATCGTAGCCGTTTTAACGGCTTTTCTGCCGGAACCAAAGCCGTTCAAGTAGCTGGAACGGCCGGCCGACGAGCCATCTCCGGGCTGAGGCACGGTGCTGATAAAAGTTAAATCCGGCACAACGATTTTGAAATCACGCCCGAAAACATATTTAAATTCCGATTGAATCCCGACCCAACATCGCCTGACAAAAAAGGGACAGCCGAAGCCAAACCGGCGGTGCAGGCCGTGGACTGGTCGGATTTCCGTGATCACATCGCCACTGCTGACCGCGACGGCCGCCGTCAGTGGATGTATCCGCGCCAGGTCAGCGGACGGTTTTACCGCTGGCGCACCTGGTTCAGTTGGCTGTTGCTGGCCATCATGTTTGCCGGGCCGTTTGTCACCATTCACGGCAATCCGCTTTTGATGATGAATATCGGCGAACGCAAGTTTGTCGTGCTGGGCCGGATTTTTTGGCCGCAGGACATGATCATCTTCGCCCTCGCCACGCTGGTCTTTTTCACCGGCGTGATTATTTTCACCGCCGCCTTCGGCCGCCTTTGGTGCGGCTGGGCCTGTCCGCAGACGGTGATGATGGAAATGGTTTTCCGCAAAATCGAATACTTCATCGAAGGCGACGCGCCGTCGCAGCGCGAGTTGAACCGCGCGCCGTGGCACGTGCAAAAAATCGCGAAGAAAATTTCCAAGCACGCTATTTTTTTTGCGCTGTCATTTCTCGTCGGCAACGTGCTGCTCAGCTACATCATTGGCTGGCAGCCGCTGTATCAAATCATCGCCGACCTGCCCGCGCGCCATCTTGTCGGCCTCTCGTTCATGCTCGCCTTTTCGCTTTTATTCTACGGCATATTCGCGCGCTTCCGCGAGCAGGCCTGCACGTTCATTTGTCCCTATGGCCGTTTTCAATCTGTTCTGCTGGATGAAAATTCCATTGTCGTGGCCTACGACCACAAGCGCGGCGAAAAACGCGGTCCGCTCAAGCGCGCCCAAAAATTCGGCGAACGCCGGTTTGCCGGTCTGGGCGATTGCGTGGCGTGCAACCAGTGTGTTTCCGTCTGCCCGACGGGCATTGACATCCGTAACGGCACCCAGCTGGAGTGCATTCACTGCACTGCCTGCATGGATGCCTGCGATACGGTGATGACCAAGATCGGCACGCCGCGCGGCCTCATCCGCTACGCCTCGCTGAATGGCATTGAGCGGCGCGAGCCGCTCCGCTTCACGCCGCGCCTGGCCGGTTACGGTGTTATTCTTTTGGTGCTTACGACGGTGCTGGGCCTGATGCTGTTCCTGCGTTCGGATGTCGAGGTGACGGTTCTGCGCGCGCCCGGCTCGCTCTTTCAACAGATGCCCGATGGCCATTTCAGCAATCTTTACACGGTGCGCGTCGTCAACAAAACATCGCGCGACTTGCCCGTGGAGCTGCGCCTGGAAACTCCCGCCGGCAGCCTGGCCGTGATGGGGCCGGGCACCATCGTGGTCGCCGCGCAAAAGCTCTCGGAAAGTTCCGTGCTCATCGAGCTCGACCCGGCCGCGATGAAATCCGGCACCACCCCGCTGGTCATCGGCGTTTATTCCGGCGGTAAAAAAGTCCAGACGCTTAAAACGGCCTTCATCGGCCCCCGCAATTAAATATGAAAACGACCCGCAATCTCTGGCCGCTCGGCATTTTGCTAACCTTCGTGCTGTTTTTTGGCGCGATGACCGCCGTCGTGGTCATCGCCGCGACGCACCCGGAAAACATGGTCAGCGAAAATTATTATGAACAGGAACTCTCATTTCAGGCGCAGATTGACGGTGCCGCTCGCGCCCGGAAATCGGGGGCGAGCGTTTCCAGCGATCACGCCCGCAGCCAGGTCGTCATCACTGTGCCGGCGGCGCAGCTCGCGCAGAAATTCTCCGGCACGATTGTATTCTACCGTCCCTCCGAACCGAAGCTGGACCGGGAATTTCCGCTGGCGCCAAAAGCCGACGGCGCCCAATCGCTGGATGTTTCCCAGCTCGCTCCCGGCCTCTGGGTCTTGCGCGCCAAATGGGTCGCGGGCGGTCAGAATTATTTCCTCGAACAAAAAATTAAAATCTGACGAACCCCCAAAATGAAATGCCTAAGCGTCTGTCTGAAAATGGAGCGCGGCTGTGTCGCAGACCAGCCGCAGCACCTCGCCATCGCCAAAACGCCCGAGCATTCGAGACCGGCTGCGGCTGCTCGCGGGCGACCCCGCCGCGCTCCGGGATTTTCAGACACGCTCTAAACCGAAAAGCTTAAAATTCTCCTTTCGTGTGTCTCGTGCATTTTGTTTTTAAATTTTGTGTTTAAATAAAAAATGGATTTTGGCCTCGCCATCGCGCTCGGTTTGCTGGGCAGTTTGCACTGCGCCGCCATGTGCGGGCCGCTGCTGCTCGCGCTGCCGGTGCCGGCTGGCGGCGCCGGGCGGTTCGTCGCCGGGCGTATCATCTATCAGCTCGGGCGGGTGACTACTTATTGCTTGCTCGGCGTCGTCGCGGGCCTTGTCGGCCAATCCATTTTTCTGGCCGGGTTGCAGCGCTGGTTGTCCCTCGCGCTTGGTGCGGCCATTCTTCTGGGCTTTCTCGTTTCCAAAAAAATTTCCGTGTCCGCGCCGGTTGTGCGGCTGGTCGCTCGGTTGAAAGCGGCGATGTCCGCCCAGCTGCGGCAGCGCACTTTCCGCTCGCTCGCGTTGCTCGGCCTGCTGAACGGTCTGCTGCCGTGCGGCCTGGTTTATGTGGCGCTGGCCGGAGCCGTGGCGCGCGGCCATCTGCTCGCCAGCATTTTTTACATGCTCTTGTTTGGGCTGGGCACTGTGCCGGCGATGCTGGGCATCAGTATTTCCGGAAAATTGTTTCCGCGGGCGCTGCGGCTCAAATTGCGAAACGCTATTCCCTTGGGCGTCTGCCTGCTCGCCGGATTGCTGATCCTGCGCGGTCTGGCGCTGGGCATTCCTTACGTCAGCCCCACCTTGGTGGCCGGGGTACCCGCCGGTTGCTGCGCCCGTTGACCTCGCCCGTGGGGCGGGTCGCTTTTACTATTTTTTCCCTTTATTCATCCCCGCTGGTTTTTTAGCCGGTGTTTCATTGACTGGCCCCGCGGAGTTGATATTTTTGCGTTTCGTTTTCGGTCAAGTTTAACCGCAATTATTCAATTTATGGCAAAAACAAAATCCAATAAATACGTTTATACCTGGGGCAATAAAAAAGCCGACGGCGACGGCTCGATGAAGCCGCTCCTCGGCGGCAAAGGCGCGAACCTCGCGGAAATGACCCGCATCGGTCTGCCCGTGCCTCCTGGTTTCACCGTCACCACCGAAGTCTGCACCTACTTCTACGCGCACAAGAAAACCTATCCTAAGGAGCTCCAGGCGCAGATGGAAGCCGGGATCGCCAACATGGAAAAAATCATGGGCACCAAGTTCGGCGCGACCAGCGGCATGCCGTTGCTGGTGGCCGTGCGCTCCGGCGCGCGCGATTCCATGCCCGGCATGATGGATACGATTTTGAACCTCGGCTTGAATGACCTGTCCGTCATTGCGCTCGCCGATGCCACCAAGAATCCCCGTTTCGCGTGGGATTGCTACCGCCGCTTCATCCAGATGTATGGTGACGTGGTGATCGGTGTGCAAAAGCGCGCGGGTGAGGACCACGAACCGTTTGAAACCGTCATCCACGAATTCAAGCACGAGAAATATCATAAGGATGTCGTGGACTCCGAGCTGACCGCCGAAGATCAGGCCGAGCTCGTCAAGCGTTTCAAGGCGCTCGTGCTCGAACGCACCGGCAAGAGTTTCCCGAGCAGCCCCTGGGAACAGCTGCGCGGGGCCGCCGGGGCCGTGTTCGGCTCCTGGATGAATGACCGCGCGATCGTGTATCGTCGCAAATATAATATTCCCGCCGAATGGGGTACCGCCGTCAATGTGCAGGCGATGGTGTTCGGCAACACCGGCAACGATTCCGGTTCCGGCGTCGCGTTCACGCGCAATCCCGCGAACGGTAAGAATGAATTCTACGGCGAATTTCTCATCAACGCTCAGGGCGAAGACGTGGTCGCCGGTGTCCGCACCCCGGAACCGGTCCTCAAGCTCAAGGACGAAATGCCCAAGAGCTATGCGGAGCTCATGACCGTGCGCAAAACCTTGGAAAAACATTTCAAGGACGTGCAGGACATCGAATTCACCGTCCAGAGCGGCAAGCTGTTCATGCTTCAGACCCGCAACGGCAAGCGCACCGCCGCCGCCGCGCTCAAGTTCGCCGCCGACATGGTGAAGGAAAAGCTGATCGATGCCGAGACCGCCGTCCTCCGCAATCCCGCCGACCAGCTCGACCAGTTGCTCGCGCCGATCTTTGATCTGGCCGAGGTCAAGAAGGCCACCATCATCGCCACCGGTTTGCCGGCCGGCCCCGGTGCGGCTTCCGGCAAAATCTATCTCAATGCCGAGCGCGCTGTCGAAGCCGAGAAGCGGGGCGAAAAAGTCCTGCTCGTCCGCGTCGAAACCTCCCCGGAGGATTTGCGCGGCATGATCGCGGCCGAAGGCATTCTCACCGCTCGCGGTGGTGTCTCCTCTCACGCGGCGCTCGTCGCCCGCCAGATGGGCAAAGTCTGCGTGTGCGGCGCCAGCGCCGTCCATGTGGATTACGATAAGCAGACCGTCACCATCAGCGGCCACACGTTCAAGGAAGGCGAATTCCTTTCCATCGACGGCACCGCCGGCACCGTTTACGCCGGCGAAGTCAAAACCGCCCCGTCGGAAATCATCGCCGGCCTCATCCACGGCGACAAGGCCGCGCAGGCCACCGAGAAGTTCAAGAACTACACGCAGCTCATGAAATGGTGCGCCCAGTTCACCCGCCTCTCCGTCCGCACGAACGCCGACACGCCGGAGCAGACCAGCAACGCCGTCGCCTTCGGCGCGGTGGGCATCGGCCTGACCCGCACGGAACACATGTTCTTCGAGGGCAACCGCATTGACGCCATGCGCGAGATGATTCTCGCCGACACATTGGAAGCCCGCGAAGCGGCGCTCGCCAAGCTCCTCCCGTATCAGCGCGACGACTTCTTCGGCATCTTCAAGGCGCTGAAAGGATTCCCCGCCACCATTCGTTTCCTCGACCCGCCGCTGCACGAGTTCCTGCCCAACACCAAGGAATCGCAGATGGACCTCGCGCGGAAGCTCAACATCCCCGTGGAGAAGATCATCAACCGCGTCCATGAGTTGCACGAGTTCAACCCCATGCTCGGTTTCCGCGGCTGCCGGCTCGGCATCAAGTTCCCGGAAATCACCCGCATGCAGGCGCGCGCCGTGTTTGAGGCCGCCGCCGATGCCCAGAAGCAGGGCTTCAAGCCCAAGCCCGAAGTCATGATCCCGCTCGTCGGCTTCAAGCGCGAACTCGACCTCCAGGTCGCCATCGTTCACGAAGTCGCCGCGCAGGTGATGAAGGAAAAGAAAACGAAATTCACCTACAGCGTCGGCACCATGATCGAAGTCCCGCGCGGCGCGCTCACCGCGGATGAGATCGCGCAGACCGCCGAGTTCTTCAGCTTCGGCACCAACGACCTCACGCAGACCTGCCTCGGCATGTCGCGCGACGACTCCGGCTCCTTCCTCGGCGCCTACACCGAGAACGAGATCATCAAGAAAAACCCGTTTGCCTCGATTGACCAGACCGGCGTCGGCCAGCTCATCCAGATCGCGGCGGAGAAGGGGAACAAGACCCGCCCTGGCATCAAGCTCGGCATCTGCGGCGAACACGGCGGCGACCCCGATTCCGTGAAGTTCTGTCACCGCGCCGGCCTGACCTATGTGTCCTGCTCCCCGTTCCGCGTGCCCGTCGCGCGTTTGGCCGCCGCTCAGGCCGCCATCGAGGAAAAGCGCAAAGCCAAAGCCGCTAAGAAGTAAATTGTAGCGGCGACTCGGCAGAGCGCCGCAAACTAAAATAATTAAGCGGCAAGCTACCGAGCTTCCGCTACGACCATCAAGCCGCCCCGGAACACCGGGGCGGTTTTTTCTTGTTAAATTTTTCCGGCGGGCGTATTAGCTTCGCAACACAATACATTTATGGGCTCTATATTCTTCGGCGGTGTCATTGGTTTTGTTGCCTGGTTTCTCGTGCGCTATCTCGCCGCCGGCTTTTACACCGTCAACCAGAACGAGCGCGCCGTGAAAACCAGCTTCGGCCGCGCCGAAAGGGTGGGGGACGCCACCACCGCGCAAGACCCCATCGCCGCCACGCTGGATGCCGAGGAAAAGGAGCGCTACAACTATCCCCAGGTGCGCGTCATCCCGCCGGGCGGCCCTTACTTCAAATGGCCCTGGGAGAAAGTGTATAAAATCTCCATCGCCACCCAGACCATCAACATGGCCACCGACCCGGAAAATGCCGATGCCAATTCCCAGGGCACCATGCTCGAGGCCGTCACCAAGGACCAACTCAACACCGGCCTCAAGGGCCAGATCCGCTGGCACGTCTCCGAGCGCAACCTCTACGCCTATCTCTTCGGCGTCAAACATCCCATCGTCCATGTCATGGGCTATTTCGTATCCGTGCTGCGCGAACGCATTGCCAACTTCGAGGCGCCCGCCAATGCCAAGACCGGCGATCCGCAGGCCCTGCACAATCTCGCCGCCACCGCCGTCACTGGCATTTCCATCAACGACCTTCGCAAAAACCTTTCTGACATCAACGACCACATGGACAAGGAATGCGCCGGGTCCGCCGCGCGCTACGGCATCGCGCTGGACGCCTCGCTCATCACCGGCATTGACCCGCCCCCGGAGGTCGAGTCCGCCCTCGCTGCCATCAACACCGCTTACAACGAGGTTTCCTCCAGCATCAGCCTCTCACAGGCGAGCGCCGACCAAAAAATCGTCCAGTCCAAGCGCGCCGTCGAGATCGAGACCCTCAAGGCCCAGGCCGAAGTCCAGCCCATCGTCGCGCTGGCCGACCAGTTGACCGACCTGAAAGCCAACAGCGCCGGCGCCCTCGACGCCTACGTCCGCAACGTCCGCCTGAAACTCTACAGCGAAGCCAAAACCGTGATCCTGGAGGCCAGCCATGAATAAAGAGATAACGAAATTAAATGGTAGGGCAGAGGTGCTCCTCTGCCCCAATCAACCGTGCGGCGCGGCAACGCCGTCCTACCGGTTGCCGTCTGCAAAGACCGGAGGCCAGCCATGAATGACAACCCGCTCGCCTCGCCCATCGCGCATTTCTTCATCGCGGCCATCGTCGTGTTCGTCGGCATGTTCATCCTCGTGCCGGTGTTCTTCGGCTTCGTGCGCCTGTTCGGCTTTTACACCATCGTCGAGGAACGCACCTGCAAGGTCTATATGCTCTTCGGCAAAGTCGTCGCCGTCATTGACCAGCCCGGCCTGCACCTACTCATCCTGAAACTCGGCATTAAAGCCCCGCTCGTGAACTTCCTCGGCAAATGCCACACGCTCGACTTGCGGCTGGACCAGGAATACATCCGCAGCACGCCCGTCAATTCCGAGGAAGGCGCCCCCATGGGCATCGGCATCTGGTATGAGATGGTCGTGAGCGACCCCGTGTCCTACCTGTTCAAGAACGCCGACCCGCGCGGCTCCCTGGCCGCCAACGTGGGCAACTCCACCGTCCGCTGCCTGAGCAACATGAAGCTCGCCGACATGTTGCAGGATCGTCATCCCATGAGCCAGACCGTGCGCAAGGAAGTCTCCCCGCTCTCGCAGGCCTGGGGTTACAACCTCGGCTCCGTCTATATCCGCAAGGTGCATTTCCGCGACGAAGGCATGATCAAGCAGATTGAGGAAAAGGTCGTGAACCGGCTGCGGCAGGTCACCTCCGCCATCAAGCAGGACGGCACCAACCAGGTCAACATCATTGCCAGCACGGCCGAACAGCAGGCCGCCATCGAGTTTGCCAAGGCCGCCGCCATGCGCCCGCAGATCGTGGGCCTCGCCTTGAAAAAGATCTCGCAGGACCCGGACATCGCGCACGCCCTGTTCGCCGTGCTGGAAACGCAGAACATCATTGCCGGCGAAGCCAACATCACGCTCATCCCGCGCAACTCCGAACTGCTGGGGCAACTGGTCGCCGCCACGCAGACGCCGAAGGTGGGGGCCAAATAATCTGCGAATCCAAATAAAAGCCCTGTAAGGGCGAAAGATAATAGCCCAGGGCAAGGAAGCGAAGCGCACGCCACCCTGGGTAACGTCCCACAAAATAAATTCCTTCTCCCATCGGATGGGAGAAGGTGGCCGCAGGCCGGATGAGGGTCGGGTTTGAAATTGATAAAACAACTTTAGGATTTGCGCGCCTTCAATTGGAGATCGATTTCTTTGACAAAACCTTCAATCGCAGCAAATAGCTTTTCAATGTCTGATTCTCTGAAATTGTGAGATTTCCCGGCTTTAGTTTTTCCTCCGCGATGAACGATGTCGTGGCGAATTACGACAGCTACGTGAACGGCGCTGGAATCGTCCGGGAATTTCACGCCGAGAATGTCGGCATACATGCACCGCACTTTTGCCAGATTGTGCCAAACGATATTGAACAGGTATTCGCTAACTTTTTCGTTCGTTTGTTTTTTCCATTCAAACAACTCGGAGAGGCTGTATTTCTTGTCCTTAAACTCCGGCGTCGTGAGCACCAAGCGTTCGATCAGTCCTTCATCTTTACTCACGGTCTGATAAAACGCATCTGACAGATACGTTTCCAATGCCGTGATTGATGAAGAATAAAGCATCCGCATAAATGCTTGCCTCAAACGAGCGGTTTTGGGCGGCTCTTGTTTTGACAACGCGCGCAAGGTGCTGAAATCGTTTTCAAAAGTTTCAAAATAATTGGCGTTAGGTTCAGCGGGATGGAATAGCGCGCATTCTGGGCAACCGTTCCGTAAAATTGTTCGGTTTTTGACCCTCGCCAACCATTCATGAGAGGGATTAATTTGGCATCGCCACCAAACCTTTTTGCCACTGGCCCTCTTAATCTTGTCAGGTGTCAGCGGCGCGTTTTTTGTCGGATGCCATTCTTTTGCAACATCAGGATATTTTGCTTGGAGCGAATTGGCAGAACTAACAATTTGTCCGGAGCAGTGCGGACAAAGACCTCGCGATTTTTTGTGTGTTCTGGCCGTAATCGTGGCTGGCCATTCGTGAGTTGGGTTGATTTTACATTGCCACCATACACGAATTGAACTTCCCGGTTTCACTTCGGAAGGCTTTAACGTCCCATTTTTTGCAGGATGCCATTCGACTGCGAGCTGCGGAAATTTATCAGCAAAAGAGCGACCCGGTGAAATAAATTTACTTCGCATCGCGCAGAATCTGCATCCATTACCGAGAATTGCGCGATTCCTAATTGAAGCGGGCCAGACATGGTTGGAATCAGCCGGACAAATCCACCACGCCTCTTTTGTTGAATTAGGAAAAACATCAGAAGCTCTCGTCTTTCCATTCTTCGTCGGATGCCATTGCGCGGCCAATTCGGGAAATGAAATATGCAAAGCTGGCAAAGGTATTGCAGGATTTTTTCTAGCGCAGAATCGGCAACGAGATTTTGCCCGTGTGCGACCGCCGACACCGGCCTTCCATACATGAGTCGGATCTTTCTCGCAAAGCCACCATGCCTTGAACTTTGATCCGACTGAAACATCATCCGGCGTCTTTGTTCCATTCTTTGTTGGATGCCATTGCTTGGCGATTTCAGGAAACGCTTTGCTTAAAGGATTTGGAATGTTAACGCACTGCTTGCACCCGGAACCGTTTGTGACACGAGTAGCGACAGTGGTTTTCCATTCGTGTTTGTATTGCGTCCGGCACTGCCACCAAACCTGTTTATTGCTATGTGGTCTAAAACTATAAGGGTCGAGAGATCCGTTTTTTGTCGGATGCCACTCGGCTAACATTTCAGGAAATTTTGCTCCAAAAGAATCTTCTCGCAAAACCTTTCGGCCCGAACAATAAGGGCATCCATCGCCATCAATTACACGGTTGCGAAAACGAGCTGGCCACTCATGCTTTGCACTTTTGCTGCACCGCCACCAAACCTTCAAATTAGATTTTGCTGACAGGTCATCAAATTTGACTCCTTGGTTGAGTGTCGGATGCCACTCGCTTTTCAAAGCGGCTTTTGCGGCGGGGCTGATTTCTTTGAGCTGGCTCACGCGGGAAATATGCAACCGAATACATATCAGGAAAAGATAATCTTCAAATGATCAATTGAACCCTCATCCGGCCTGCGGCCACCTTCTCCCATCGGATGGGAGAAGGAAAATTTTCGAATAATTAACCCAGGGCGGCGCTTTGCTTGCCCTGGGCTATTATCTTTCGCCCTTACAGGGCTTCCGGTTAGCGCCGGGATTCATTGCCCCGCCATTCCCCAGCCCCTTCGTCCCGCAGGGACAACCGGAAATTAGCCAGACACAGCGTGTCTGGTGCCTTGCCCATACGGAATCCGTCCTGACGGGACGGCGGAAGCCATCGTCCTTTCAGGACGAACAAACATCCCGATAAATTTCCAGCCACTTCGTAGCTGGCTAATTTCCATCGTCGCGTTGCGACCTTCTCCGCGCCATGCCTCACCTTGCGGCGTGCTGGTCTTTGCACACGGCCATCATTGAGGTTGATAGGGCGGCGGTGCCACATCGCCCAAACCTCCCGGCGGCGCGGCAATGCCGCCCTACCACATCCTTGCGGCTTGGCTCCTTTGCGTCTTGGCGGTGAATTCCCATCCGGCGGTTAGCGTCGCTCTCACGGTGCCGGAAATCCTCGGCGTGCCGATGGCCAGGAAGCGGGTGTGAGGTAGGGCGCGTGGGTTTTGTGTCTTTGAAAATAGCCCAGCCATTGATGGCTGGGTTCAAGTTTCAGGAATGGGTTAAGTCCCGTCTGGGACGAAAGAATTTTTCTGCCGTCCCAAAGGGACTTGAATTTTTGTTGATGACGTTTAACCCAGCCATCAATGGCTGGGCTATTTTCAGCGAGGCCGATCCCACCGCCTGCCGCGTCATGGCCAGCCGGCCGGAGGCTGGGGGCTAAAAGCCGTTTTTGCCGCCAATCCGCCTTTTTGACCTTTTTTTGGACAAAAGCACCCTTTTGACCCCAAAATTGGCTTTTTTTATACAGCCATCTGGTCAGTTGGTTCAGCCATCTGATCGGTTGGTTCAGTCATCTGGTCAGTTGGTTCAGTCATCTGGTCAGTTGGTTCAGTCATCTGGTCAGTTGGTTCAGTCATCTGATCAGTTGGTTAAGTCAACTGATCGGTTGGTTGAGCCCGCAGATCAGTTGGTTCAGGTATCAGTGCCGATGGTTCAGCCCACAGATCTGATGGCTCAGGCATTAATGCCAATGCTTCAGGTGCCAATGCCAATGCTCGCAGTATTGATGTCATCGGCGGCGGTATTGACGCCTTGGCTTTCGGCAATGACGTCTGCGGCTGCCGTTGCCATGCCGGTGGTCAAGCCATCCACTTTTTGAGAAACGGTATCGTTTGAAACAATTTTGTGGGTCGCGCTAAGGACGCGAAGAAACCAGCCTCACCCAACCCGCATCTCCAAGGAAAGACCGATCACGTTCCCGCGTCTTTGGAAAAAACGGGCGCGGGATGGGTTGGATCAGTCTCGAATAATCGCCGGATGCCTGGCTAATCAATGTTCGGCGTTGGGATTGACGTTGGTGGAGTTCGGATTGATGTAGGTGGAGTTTGGATTAACGTAAGTGGCGTTCGGGTTGGAGGTATAGGAGTTGGTCACCACATTCGCGCTCTGGCCAATCGCATTATTGGTGTTCGTCAGGATCGCGCTGTTGGTGGCAAGGTCGGATACGGGGCTATTCGTTTGGGAATTATTGTGCCAGGGCTTGGCCGCTGTGCTGCCAACGGGAGCTACGGTTGCGGGCAGTGCCGACTGTGCCCTGACATAAACCGCCAGTCCGGTCATCAGGGTCAGGGCGAGTATTTTTGTTTTCATAGATTTAGCGAACCAGCAGAACGATAATGACCACGAGGAGCACGAGGCCCACCCCGCCGCCGCCAATCCAAATGGCACTTCCTAGAACCGGTAATAATAATAGATGCATAGTTGGTTTTTTGTTGGCCACCTGGCGATTTAATTCCAATAACCTTCGGTGAATTTATAGCCGTTGCCCTGTTGTTCCCAGCGCGGGGCAACCCACACGGCGCTCGAGTTCGGCGGCATGGTCCAATGGCCGGTGGTCCATTGATACTGCTGCCGGCTGCTCCATGACCAGTAGCCCGGAACCCAGACATAATTAGGGTAGGGCTGGGCCAGTACGACCTCCGTCTGGAGCGCGGGCGGGGCTTGGGTCACAAAGGTGGTGCCGGCCAGGGGTGTTGCCGTCGTAACGATCACATTGGCGGGGCTGACGACGGCCACACCCGGTATCGAGTCCGGGGTCGTGGTGGTGGTGGTCGTCGTCACCGAGCGGGTGGGTGCGGCTGGCGGGAGCGATGAAACTTGGTGTGACTCTGGTTCCGAGGCGCAGCCGGCCAGGATGCCGAGGCTGCCGCAAGCGGCGATGAGGGCTGCGAACCGCCGCGCCGCGCGGAGGGTGGTTGAATAGGACGGCGTTAATATAATATTGTTTTTCATTTTTTGAGAATAGGCCTGAACTGGTTCCAGTGCTATGGGGTGTTCTACGGATGGCATTCCACGGCTCAGTCGTTAATGCCGTAATGTGCGTAACCCTCAACGCTTTTGATGGTGATGGTGATGGCAGTGGCGCGGCGGGCAAGTTCATCCGTAGTCGATTTGGCTGAATCCGCTTGGACGGGGGTGGTAGAAGTTTCGGTCAACAGCAATTTGGCGGAATACGACAACATCGCAAAAGCGACCGGCGACGGCAGGCTGTGGCTGGGTTGGGAGAGGGAATTCATGCATTCATCTTCACAAAATATTTTAAAATAACCATGGGGTGTTATACCCATGCACTGCCAAGGCAGCGGCAGCGCAACTTGAAGCCTGGCTTTTGCCGGTAAAGCTAGGAATCGCCTAGTCGCAGACGCTTCGGGCATGACGGATTGTCAGCCATGCAAGAGCCTTCGATCATCTCCGTTCCGGTCGTATTCCCGGAATACGACGCTTCGGGAAATCCATCTTCCCTGAATCCAGATATGACCTCCGCTGCGGGGATTCCGGCCCAATCCGGGACGGGCATCAACGGCCCGGCTCCGATCAGCCGCCTGCGAATACAGGGAGCGGCCAACGAAAGAGATCAGGAGGAAGCGGAGCAGATTCTGGTCGTCACCGCCGCGCGCTTTGCCATGCTGGAAACCACCGCCATCTCTGGCGTCCGCGGCACCGTCCGTTGTTATTCGGAAAATCCCAAGGGCGGTTTTAATGTCGGTGCCCGGATCTTGGCTGCGGATATCATGGTGGATTTCTTTGCCGGCAGAGACACTACGCCCCGTTTTACCGCGTTTGTGGAACAGATATGCGCCGAGCTGCGCCGTGTGTTCGCCGACCGGATAACGGTCGTGGGCATCCAACGGGGGAACAACGGGATTTAAATTGGAAGTGCAACGTTGTGTTGTTTCAGTCGGCAGTTGAGGCGGACCATGAGTTTGCTCATGACGGCAGTGGCGCCACTTTGGCCAGGCCAACGGTCTGCGGCCGGGTCATGATTTGCTAATTGAATAGCGTGGCGGACTCGGCGTAGCAGCGGGCGATATATTCCATGGTTGGCCGGTGCTCGGGTTTTTTCTCCAGGCAAGACATGATGATGGCGGAAGTGTTGCGCAGAACTTCGAGACCCAGTTGAATGGGTGACCGTGGTGTCACCTCCCGAATCTGTTGTTCAATTGACTCAGCCTCACCGTCGAAGGGGAACTTGCCGGTGCAGGCATAGTAAGCCATGACCCCAAAGGCGAAGACATCGCTCTTGAAACCGTTGGTGTAATCTCGATCCCATTTCTCAGGCGCCATGTACTTGGCCGTGCCCATGGGATTTTGCTTCTGCTCGGTGATGAACGGCGGCAGATAACCGGCGAAATAGGAATGCGAAAAATCAATCAGGACGGCTTCCCGCGGAAAGGCGGCCGGCACGAGCACGTTCATGCTCTTCAAGTCATTGTGGACGATGGGCCGGTCACACAGGATGCCGGCGTGCAGGTCGGCCATCGTCTCCGCCACGACCTGCAGCAGATGATGCGTTCGGCTGGGTTCCCGGAGGGTCACGCCCGACTGGATCAGGTCATTAAGAGTGCTGGCCTCGACATATTCCAGAAAAAGGCGGTATGACTCGGCATCATACGCCAGCTTTTGCCGGATGCGGGGATGCGTCACCTCGTCCAGCATGTAGGCTTCGTTGGCGATATAGATTTGATCCCAGAAGTTTCGGGGTTCTTTGAGCAGCGCGGGAAAAGGGCTTCGCTCGAACTCGACTTTGGAAAGTTTGGAAACCCCGGCTTCCACGAGCAACGGTGCTTGTTTTGTTATGACCGGTATTTTCATTTTGCCCGCGTTCAATTAAATCGTCCGGCCCAGCCGCCGTCGTCAGGTGATGATGCGTTGGCCGAATGGCAATCGCAAGCGGAAGCTGCTGGCGCACGCCCATCATTGCCCCGCCATGATCCAGGAACCGTTTTCCGGTGTAGCCGCTGGATTGTCAACGTTGGTCTGATAGGTGAAATACCTTCGGGATAAACTGGGTCATGCGTTCGCTTCAGGAATTATCACGTGAACTCCAGAAGGAAATCCGATTTATTTTGAACCAGATGCTGGCGCTTCCGGTAATTCATTCTGATAAAAAGCTCCAGCCTTCTTGCTGCTTTTCCCGTCGCGACAGCCTGGTGCCCGCCGTCAGAGGCCGCCGAGGGTCACCGCTTTGGAGGCAGGTCCCCAGCCAACGGCGTTGTGCGCCTGCACGGTCACTTTCCAGTTGGGGGTGAAATCCACGCCGAAATACGTCGCAAAGGTGGTGCCGCTCACAGTCTGGGTGACGGCGCTGCCGCCGGAATCGGGCGTGATGGTGACGAGGTATTGATCAATCGGGCTGTCGCCCGGAACGGCTGCGGTCCAAGAGGCAATTAACGTGTCGGTGGTGCCAGCCGGGTCGGCCACCGCCCAACTCACGATCACGTTGGTCGGGGCCGAAGGTGCGACCGTGGCGATTTTGGTCGTCAGTGTGACGGGCAATGAGGCCGGACTGGAGCCGCTCAAGGCATTGTTCACCACGGTGATTTGATATGTGGTCTGGGGCTGCAGCAAGGGAATGGCGCCGTTGGTGGCAGGCCCGGCCACGGTCGTGGTCAGAATTGCGGCCGGCGAGTTGACCGGCGTGGCGGTGAGGGTGGAGGACGTGACGGCTGCCGGGTTGATGCCATTGGGCAGCCATGTCACCAGAAACTGGTCGCCAGATTGCACGGCGTTGACATTGGCCGGTGCCGCGGCGAAGGGAACGATGAGATATGCCTGCCCACTGGTGTTGTAAACGATGTCGCCGAAGGCATCAGTGGCCGTGAAAGTCGGATTGAGGGCCGCATTGGCGAGGGCGGAGTAGGCAACCACATTGCCGGCAAAATCCCAAGTGACGGACGCCCAGGCCGTGTGAGTGGTGGTGTGATAGCCGCCGCCCCGTCCGCTGCCGCCACAACTGGTTTTGAGATAAACCTCGCCGGTCGGGAAGCCGGTGACGGGATCGAAGCCGGTGGCATACACTTGTTCCTGAATGCCGCCGCATGAATAACCCAAAATGGCGAAGGCTTCTCCCTGGGGCAGAAACAGGCCCAACGGTTTGGGCTGGATCACCAGCCGATAAAAGCCTTGGCCCGACGCGGGCGTATTGGTGAGGCTGAGGGTCTGGATCGCTCCGTTTCCGGGAATGCCGGACTGGATGGTCGTCCACGGCTCCGAAAAACTGGCACACGTCTGCAGGCCGTAATAGTTCGTGCTGATGGTGGGAAACGACAAAACCATTTTTGAACCCGGCGCGCTTACACTCATGTTCAAACTCAAAGGTGCCGGCGTGACGACCATCGCGTTCACACCAAACGGTGACGCCACAATTGCCGCCAAGAGCCAGATCCTGGCGAAGGAGCGGGAAAGCTTTGTTGTCATAAAGCTAATTCTGAACTTAATTAGATATAATCCAACCGGCGTTGCCGTCAAGCGATATTTTTTTGCCGCCCCGGGCCGGTTGCACAAATGAGTCTATGCCGCGCGCCCGCCCCGGGTTTATCGAGGGCGGGCGCTATCTGGCGCAAGATTGCAGAAGCTGAGGCTCAATATTTAATTCCGCATTCCACATTTGAAATGAGCCGCCTCACGTCGGCTCTTACGATTGCCGCTGGCACTGGCGGCGGGTTTTGTGGGCGCTCAATGTCCCTGCTGTTTATTATCGTGATCCGGCCCGGTATTTCTCCGTTCGTCCTGCTGGTCTTGATGCACCGCGTCCGGCCGCCAGTTTTTGGGATATCTTTGAAGCATGTCTTTGTGATGCTTTTCCAGTGAGTCATGGAAATCCATGTGCACCGATGGTGAAGCCAGCAGATCATCCAGCGCCACCCCCTGCGGTGCCAGCGTCCAAACCCACGCGTCACCATTGTAATAGGCGTATTGATGCTGGTACCGGTTGTAATAGATGGCATAGCCGGGATAATACAGGTAGTCGTTCTGCGCCACCACGGGCGGAGCCGCCACCACCACGGGCGGATTGATGACGATGCCGACGCTTTGCGCCTGGGCGTTGCCGGCGGATTGGCTCAATGTCCCCAGCAGCACAGCTCCCAGCAAGCAACTGATCGTTTTGGTTTTAGTCAACTGTGTTTGGTAATTCATGGGGTGAGAATAATCCGCACACCCTGTGAGTTGCCATGGGGTGTTACCCGTATGGCATTGAAATGCGCGGTTATATTCAGCTCGCTGCTTTCGTCCGGGTGTCCGGGCCGAATGCGGCAATCAGCTTTTGGGCGCGGCGGTGCCGTTCCGTTTGGCGGCGGCGTGATCGCTGATTTGCCGGTAGGTGCCGAGCGCCAGCAGCGGCCAGGCATTGCGATACATGTCGTATTTCAAGTAAAACACTTTTGGAAAACCGGTGCCGGTGGTCTCAGCTTCCGTCCATGAGCCGTCGGCGTTCTGCGTCTGCACAAGATATTCGATGCCGCGCTTGAGCACGGGATTTTCAGGATCATCGAAAGCGCACAGGCCCATGACGGCCCACGCGGTCTGCGACGCGGTGCTCGGTCCCTGACCTTTGAACACCGGATCATCGTAAGTATTGCAGCGTTCGCCCCAGCCGCCGTCGTCGCGCTGCACGCTTTCGAGCCAGGCCTTGCCGCGCTGGAGCCAGGCTTCGCTCATGTCGAGGTTCAGCGCGCGCATGCCGCGCAGCACCTGCCAGGTGCCGTAAATGTAATTCACGCCCCAGCGGCCATACCACGAGCCGTCTTCTTCCTGCTGGCGGCGGACGTAATCAATCGCGTCGTGAATCTGCGGATGCGCGTTGTCCCATTTTTCGTAGCCCAGCAATTCGAGGATGCGCGCGGTGATATCGGCGCACTCGGGATCGAGCATCGCGTTGTGATCGGCGAAGGGGACTTTTTCCAAAATGTTCTTCGTGCAATCCTTGTCGAACGCCGCCCAGCCGCCGTCCTTGCACTGGAAGGTCATCATCCATTTCAGGCCGCGCTGGAAACATTCATCGCGCCGCGCCGGATTGTCCGTGGCGATCTTGCGGAGGGCGAGCAGCACCATCGCCGTGTCGTCCACGTCGGGATTCCACTTGTTGTTGTATTCAAACACCCAGCCGCTCGGCTCGACCTTCGCAGTGTTTTTGTGAATCCAGTCGCCGGCGAAGCGAATCTCCTTTTCCATCAGCCACTCGGCACATTTTTTCATCTGGGGATGATCTTCCGGCACGCCGGATTCGCGCAGGCAGATGGCGACAATGGCCGTGTCCCACACCGGCGAGAAACACGGCTCGATGCGCACGCTGTTTTCCGTCTCGTGTTCCAGCTTCTTGAGCTCGTGCGCGGCGCGAACCACCTGCTGATGATCATCGGGATAGCCGAGCGCCTTGAGCGCGATGAGCGAATTGAGCATCGCCGGGAAAATCGCGGCCAGACCGTCGCTGCCCTCGAAACGTTCGAGCATCCAGCGCTCGCATTTCTTCAACGCCGTTTTGCGAAACGGATGAATGCTATGCTCCGCAAACCATTCGGCCAGCTTGTGCAGGCGGTCGAGCCAGAGGAAAAAGTTGCGGAGCGAGATTTTCTCCGGATCTGGCGCCAGCGCGAGATCGCGTTCGTGAATGCCGTCTGGAAACAGTTCGTCGAGATTCACCTTCACCGGGCGCGTCGGCTTGAAATGATTGATGATGGCCAGCGGCACCAGCATCCCGCGCGACCAGTTGCTCATGTCCCAGAAGTTCACGTGAAACCATTTGCCGATGAGCAGCACCTCGCAGGGAATCGTCGGCACGTATTCCCACGGATAAAGCCCGATGAGCGCGAGATACAATTTGGAAAACGTGTTCATGCGCGGCACCCCGCCGAAATGCAGCGCCACCTCGCGCGCCTTCAACATGCGAGGATCCTTCACCGACACGCCGGCCAGCTTGAGCGCCAGATACGCCTTGATGGTGGCGTTCACCTCCGACGGCCCGCCATGATAAATGTTCCAGCCGCCGTCCGGCAGTTGCATCGAGAAGATGTGGTTTACCGCCTTGCGCTGCCAGTCGGGGTCAATTTTGCCGTTCCAATGGTGATACGCCACCGTGTCGGAAACGAGTGTGGAATCCACCATCAATTCGCCGACCCAGTAGCCTTCCGGTTTTTGCTCGGACAATAGAAAATCCTGCGACCGCCGGAGGGCGGCCTGGTAGCGCGCGGAAAATTCATCTGGCACGCGGCGGGCGGCCGAGGCCGCCGGCTGGACGCGTGAATCGCTGTCAGTCAACACGCGCATATTTTGCGGTCTGGCAAAAATGGAGTAAAGAATTTTACTCGCGCGGGACGGTCGAGCGGTTCTGTTGTCCCGGACGGGACGGGGCTGTTTGCGGACGATGCCCCCCAGCCATCAATGGCTGGCCGATTGTCAAAAAACCGGCGTCCCGGGGCGGCCAAGGCAACTTTTAGCGCCGGTCTGAAAACGGAGCGCGGCTGTGTCGCAGACCGGCCGCAGCACCTGGCCATCGCCAAAGCCGCGCTGACGGAAATGGTTTCCGCGATTCCTGAAACCAAAAAGCCACTCCGGGAATGGTTCTAGCGATTCCTGAAACGATTTTAGGAACTCCTGGAATGAAAGTAGGAACTCCTGAAACCGTTTCAGGAACTCCTGGAATGAAAGTAGGAACTCCTAAAACCGTTTCAGGAACTCTTAGAATGAAAGTAGGAACTCCTGAAACCATTTCAGGAACTCCTGAAATGAAAGTAGGAATTCCTAAAACCGTTTCAGGAACTCCTGAAATGATTTCAGGAGATTGATTTTGGGTCAAAAATGGCAAAAAACCGGGTTTTTGGCAGACTGCCGGGCGGGGCGTTATCGCTAAAAGTAGCGTAATAGACTGTAAATGAACAGGTTGAATTGAAAACGCAGAAATTTCGATTGCTCCGGCAATCTGGCTGGCTAAAGGTGAATGGCCGCCGATGGTTAAAACCGAACAAGTTTTTTGAAGATATATTTGCGGAGTGCGCCCGTCCCGGGCGCTGCGACGTGGTTTTGGATCGCGCCACCGAAAGAATATAACCGCTGGATGCGCGAAGCCGAGCGGCGGAGGGCCGCCGCAGTCCAAGACGCTGGCGCGTTATCCGGCCGCATCCGAATCGCGCGGAGCGTCTTGGACTGCGCCCGTCCTCTGGCGCTTTGGCCGGGCGTTGGAAAATCCGGTGGTGCGATGTGCGGACGCTGAAGCAGCCTGAGGCAAAATTAAATCCATGAAGAAAGCAAGGAACGAAGCCGGCTGCGGGGTTGTGAAAATAGCCCAGCCTTTCAAGGCTGAGGTGCTTGCGCCCGGCCACCATCAAGTCCCGTCCGGGACGAAAGAACGTTTCTGCCGTCCCTGCCGGGACTGGGGCGGTGGGCCAACCGTGAACCCAGCCATGAATGGCTGGGCTATTTTCGGAAGCCCGAGGAACGCACCAGAAATGGCACCGGCTCCGGGCACGGTAAGAAGACTCCGAACGAAACCTGCTGCTATCCAATTTGTCGCACTGCAAATTTGAAACTAAACCACTGGTAAAAACCGCTCATTTCGTCTGCTCAAGATAATCTTTCACAACGTCTAGGCCGTTTGAATCAAGGCTGGCCAACCTCTCTGTCTTCGGGTCATACGCATATACTGGCGCTCCGACCTTGTTGACGATGTAAATCTCTCCGTGAATCGAGTGAGGCATCCCAGCCGCCAAATATGGCTGCACATCTTTCTTGGTAAGCCACTCGTCACCACTTTTGTGGTCGTGCAACCATCGTGCCTTCGCTACCTCCAAAGCAATCAAATTGCCTCGAACGCCGGTACCTGTATATGCCGGCTGAAATAAAGCGGCAGCCACCAGCAATCCGGCGGCAGCTATAACCACGACAATAATGACTCGCTTTGCTCTCACGTGCCAAGTGGTCTAACAGATAATGGTTGGCTGAGTTGGCGGCTGATCATTTGTTTGTTTTGGGACGGTATTTCCGTCTTTCATGGTTGGCAAGCCTATTTCAGGTCTGGCGCTGGCTCCGCGGCGGACCGCACAGATTGATTAAAAACTATTCAGCGCCTTCTCAATCCTCGCCATGACACGTTCCTTGCCGAGGACTTGAAGCAGATGGTAAAGGCTGGGGCCGGAGGTTTTGCCGGTCACGGCCAGCCGGCAGGGATGCACCAGCACGCCGGCTTTCACGCCCAGCGCCTTGGCGGTTTCCTTGAGTGCGGCTTCCAGGCTCTCGGCGTTGAACGCGGGGGCGTGGGCAAACGCGTCGCGGAGCTTTTCCAGTCTGGGTTTGTTCTCCGGCACGAAATCTTTTTGGGCGGCTTCAGCGTCGTATTCAATCGTGTCGTTGAAATAAAAGCCCGCATAGCCGGGCAGTTCGCTGAAGAGCTTGAACTTGCCCTTGCAGGTGTCGAGCGCGGCCTTGACGTAGGGCAGGGGAAAGGCGTCGGTATTCACGCCGGCCTTGGCGAAGGTGTGGACGGCAAGTTCGTAAAAGCGGTCGGGCGCGAGTTCGCGGGCGTATTCGCCTTGGAGCCAGAGGAGTTTTTCGTAATCGAACCTGGCGTTGTGCCGGAGAATCTGCTGCAGGTCAAAGCGTTCGATGGTTTCGGCGAGCGTCAGCTTCTCGCGGTTTTCCTTGGGCGACCAGCCGAGGAGGCAGAGGAAATTGACGACGGCTTCGGGCAGAAAGCCGTTGTCGAGATAGCTGGTCAGCGACGCGCCCTGGTCGCGCTTGCTCATCTTGGAGCCGTCGCCGTTCAGGATGAGCGGGATGTGGGCGTAATGCGGCGGCGGCACGCCAAACGCCTTGAAAAGCGCGATGTGCTTGGCGGTGTTGCTCAAATGATCTTCGCCGCGAATAACGTGGGTGATGTTCATCTCCAAATCGTCAATGACGTTGACGAGGTGAAACACGGGCTGGCCGTCGGAGCGCTGGATGACGAAGTCGGGATCAATCTCCTCGCGGTCGGTGAGCTTGCGCACGACGTCGCCGACGACGAGGTCGTGGATGGTGACGGGTTCGCGCTGCATCTTGAACTTGATGGCCCCTTCGTGTTCGTAGGCGAGGCCGCGGGACAAAAGTCCTTCGATGCGGCGCTGGTAATTTTCCTTCCGCTGCGATTGGAAATACGGGCCGCAATCGCCTTTGCTTGCGCCGGTGGCGTCGCCGGTGAGCGGGCCTTCGTCCCAATCGAGGCCGAGCCAGCGGAGGCCGTTGAGGATGACGTCCACGGCTTCCTGGGAATTGCGCGCGGCATCGGTGTCCTCGATGCGCAGGACAAACGTGCCGCCGGTGTGCCGGGCGTAGAGCCAGTTGAACAGCGCGGTGCGGGCGCCGCCGATATGGAGGTAGCCGGTGGGCGAGGGGGCAAAGCGGACGCGGGGCTTCATATGATTAAAAATGCAAAATTAAAAAACGATTGTGACGCACCCGCAGATTACGAGGATTGGAGCGGATAAAAAAGAAAAAGCGCGTTCCGCCGGGGCCAAAATTGGGCCGCGGCGGTCACCGACCGCCGCTACGGATTAAAACTTCCAGTCGAAGGCGAGGCCGAGCCCGCCGTTCATCTCGTGGTAGGCGGGCGTGAAGCGGTCGTCGGACTGTTTGCGGTTGTAGCTGTAAAAGGCGCGCAGGCTGAGGTTCTTGTTGAAGTAATAGGCCACGGTGAGGCCGCCGCTTTGCAGATAATCGTCGCGGGCAGAGGTCGCCAGCGTGTCGTGCTGGTAATATGAATACTGGAAACGGTAGAACGGCTGGACGATGAAATGATGCGTCACCTGCCAGGTGAAGGTGACGCTGGCGATGGTGTCGAACCGGTCATTGATGTCGGTGCGGCTGCCGAGGACGCTGGGCACTTTCGTGAAGTGATAATCCACCAGGTCGCCGAGAGAGAAGAACATCCGGTCGTTCACCGGGATGACGCGCTGGATACCGAAGTTGGGCATCAACTCGCGGTAGTTTTCGTTGTAGTTCTCCTGGTTGACGAGGCGGGTCAAGTTTACCCCCAGGCCGACTTGCCAGTTGTCGAGCGTGTATTTGCCGCTGACGAAAAAGGTTTGCGCATTGAAGTCGAGGGATTCGAGCCGGTTGTCGCCGTAGTTATACCATTGGCTGGCGAGGCCGAGGGCGGCGGAGAATTTACCTCCAGCCAGCGGCAGGGCGGGCGGCGCCAAGGCGGCCTGCACGGTGTTGACGTAAACCGGGCTGGCGATGGCGAACGGCTCCTGCGCGTAGTTGGCGTTGTCGCTGAAGAAAACCTGGCTGTCGAACAGCAGGTCAAACCAGGTGGTGCGGGGCTGGAGCCGCAGGATGCGCTGCGGGCCGACGTCCGTATTTTCGCCCGGATACAATTCCGGGGCGTTGGTGCCGGCGTGCAGATTCGGCATGGGCACCTGAAGCTGCTGCGAAATCTGGTTGTTTTGCAACTGCTCAATGGCGGCGGGCTGGGCGAACAAAGCCACGCCGCCGCCGGAAAAGAAAACCAGGAAAACGCCGGTTCTGGTTGAAATCATGCAATAAGATTTAACAAATCAATGCAGCGTGGTCACGGTGATTCCACCCCCGTTGTTGACGTAGTTTTGCGCGGGGTTGCCGCCGTAGGTGACGTTCTGAATGAAATTCACATCGCCCGGCACGGAGGAGCCGACGTTCAACAGGCCGAGGAGGCTTTTCAAGGTGACCGCGCTGCCGCCGCCAAAGGCAACGTCGCTTAAGTTGATGGTGTTGGCCGCCAGGTTTACCGTGGCATAAGGCGTGAAGTCAGTGTTGTTGACGGTAATCAGATTGGCGGCCGTGAGATTGGCGGTCGCGCCGCTGCCAGTGGCGGTCAAGGTTTGGCCGCTGGCATCCAGCAGAATGCCGTCGCCGGAATTCAACGTGAGGTAATGCGCTGTGATGGCCGTGCCGGTGACGGACAGGAGGCTGACCCCGGAAATCAATTTGACGGACCCGGACCCGGCATCAGATTTAAGCGTGGAGCCGGCAATGGTGAGGTCGTTGGGGGCGAGCACGGTCAGGAGACTGGAGGCGTTGATCGTGGAGTTGTTAATAGAAACAGTGGAGTTGCCGCTGCCGTCCAGCGTGACGGCGGGTGATGTGATGGTGGAGTTGTTTAAGCTGATGGTCTGCGGTGCGATGAAAATGAGCAGGCTGTTGGCGTCCAAGGTGACGTTGTCGAACATAATGCTGCCGCTCAAGGGCGTAAACAGCGCACTGTCGGCGATAAAATGGGAGCCGTTGGCGAAAATGTTGCCGCCGACGTTGATGGTCAATTTGCCGTTGGCATAGACCAGCGCGTTGTCCAAGAAGCTGGCATCCGCGCCGGAATTGAGGGTGATATTGTTGGCAAAATTATAAAGACTCACGCCGTCAAAAGTCAGCGTGGCGGGAGCGGATAATAGAAAATTCTTCACATCGGCGCGCACGGCGATGCCCGGCGTCAGCGCTAGCTGGTGCCCGGCGATCAGCGAAAGATTGTCCTGATCCGAAAGCCCGTTGAATCTCACCGAGCCTTCCAGATTCAAGTTGTTGACCGCGACAAGATCAAATTCAGCCTGGCTGGTGTAGGGACTCAAATCCACGACCAGCGGATCCAGCCCGGCTGCGGGCGGGTTGACAAAAATATTGCGGGCGACAAAACCGGAGAAAGCCTGTCCATTTAAAAAATCATTTCCGGCCAGTGAAAACGGCGTGCCGGTGAAAACATGAACCGGCGGCGTCGGAATGGTCGCGTCGGTCAGCGAAGGTTGGTTGAGGGTCGCATCCGCGGCTTCCGCATCGTTGATATTGGGTGCCACCTTCGGCGGAAGCAGGTCTTGGCCATGCGGGATCGAATTCACATCGAGCACCTCGACTTGGTTCGGGCCGGCATTGTTGCCGACATCCAGACCGGTATCGGTCGCCTTGCCCGACTCGATCAGCTTGATCTGCTTTTCAATCTGGTTCTGGATGAGCGGCAGCGAGTCGAGCGACTGGTTGAATCCTTTCACCAGCAGGCTGTTCTGGGTCAGTTCGTCCAGTCGGAAAATGATGACCGGGGCCAGTTGGTTGCCGCCCGGTAAAATGAAAGTCATCTGGCCGGGATCCAGTTTTTGCTTCAGGCCATTCAGGAACTTCACCTCCACTTCGCCTTCCAGGTCGAGCACTTTCAAGCTGCCGCTGGGCGTGGTGGTGACAATCAGCGTGGTGCCCAGTACCGAAGCCGTGGCCGAGCCGGTCTGGATGGTGCCGCCGCCTTTGCCGTGCGGCGAATGGAATAACAGGCTGCCTTGCTTCAGATCAATCGTGCGTTTCGCGGGATCAAACGAAAAAATCGTGTTGGCTCCCACGCGGGTGACGGTTTCGTCCGGCGCAACCAGCTCCGCGCGTGAGGCCGTGCCGGTCCGCAATATGTCCGGCATGGAAAAGCGGTCGTTCACGGCGGCAGTTTTGGGCTTTTGATCGGTGGCGGAAATGATCTGCACATCGTTGACCACCTGCGTAACCTTGGACTCCTTGAGATCCATGGCGCGGCTGGTGGAGATGGCGGCAATGCCACCAAAACACAGCAATAGTACGGCCTGCTTCTTCATGTTATTCCTGCGGGTTGTTTTTCGCCTCACCGACAAACTGCTTTGTTAAATTAACCGGGCTATTAGGTCAAATCCAATCTTATTATACCACCGATGCTCATAGCCGGCAAATGGCGTTTTACTTTTCGGCCAGCGTGAACGAGCCGTCCCAGTCCGCCGGCGGCGGACTGAGTTCATAGGCGCGGCAGCGGGAAAGATACATCTCGCAGAGGAAATCTGCGCCGCCGATTTCCTGCCGGGTGAATTCAAACCGGTCGGCGGCCTCCGGGAACTGCCGCTGGCGATACAGTTTGACGGCGGCATGATACGTCACCAGCCACGTCGGCGGCGGTTGCGAGCGGTCGCTCAACAGGCCAAAGACCTCGACCGGCTTGGTTTTGCCTTTCACTGTCAGCAAATCCACGGTGCGAAAAACAAAAAACTCCCGCGTCAGTTTTTCTACCTGCTCGCCGACGAGGATGTCTGTGTGAAACTGTTTCGTCGCGCTTTCCAGGCGCGCCGCCAGGTTCACGCCGTCGCCGAGCACGGTGAACTCCATGCGCTGCGGATGGCCGATGTTGCCGACGATGACTTCGCCGTGGTTGACGCCGATGCCGATGGATAATTTTGAGCGGTCGGAATTCTGCTGCCAGCCGGCGTTCAGCCTGGCCAGCGCCGCGCGCATTTGCAGCGCGGCGGTCACCGCCCGGCGCGCATCGGTTTCAACCCCCGCGCTGAATGTGTCGCCCCAGACGGCCATGATGGCGTCGCCGATGAATTTTTGCAGCGTGCCGTTGTGCTGCAAAACGCTGCCGACCATGTCGGAAAAATATTCATTGAGCTGCGCGACGAGTTTGCCGGCATCTGAACTTTCCGTCATCGTCGTGAAGCCGCGGATGTCCGAGAACAGCACCGTCACCGGCTGCTTGCGGCCTTTCAGCGCCTCGACGAACGAGCGGCGGTCTTCCAGAATCGTCCGGGCGACGTTTTTGGAAACATAGCGGTCCAGCACATTGCGGTAGCGCCGCCGTTCAAACTGTTCCAGCGTGTATTCAAAAATGATTCCAAACGAGCCGGTGGTGACGAGACAGAACAGCGCCGGCATCATCGGCACGACCAGTTTGTAATTGTTGAACAGCAGCTGGCTGCCCGCCAGAAATGCCACCGTGACGGCGAGTAGCAGCAGTCCCTTGAGGAGCGCCTGGGGAATGCCGAGGCAGATCAGCAGCGCCACAATCATCGCGCCCAAGGCGATCATTAAATCCACCGCCGGCGAGGTTTCAGTCAGCCACGAGCCGTGCAGCAGCGCCGCCAGCATTTGCGCCTGCACTTCCGGCCCGGGCGTTTCCCCGAACGGCGTCGTGTGGACGTCGTGAAATATTTCCGCCATCGGGCCGACGATGACGATCTGGTTGCTGAACGTCAGCCCGCTGTCGAATGGCGGCTTTTTCCAAAGCGCGTCCACGAACATGTTTTCCACCGGCAGCGGACGGTAGGTTCCGGCGTAGCCTTGGAAATCAACCAACGTTGGCCGGTCCTCGAGCGGCAGCATGGTTTTGCCGGTGAACTTCTTGGCGGCCAGCACCGTGATGTGCGTTAGGTTGTTGGGATATCCCCGCAAACCGGATTCACGTTCAATGGAAGTCCGGTAATGCCCGTGCCGGACGACCTCGTCGGAATCGGTCCAGATGTTGACCAGGCCGACGACGGTTTCCGTGCCTGGCAGCAAGAGGCGTTCGTTTGGGGTCGTCAGTTTTTTGGTGTGGTTGTCGGCGCCTTGTTCGTCGGCAAACATTTCGCCGATGACCACCCGGTCTTGGTATTTTTCGAGCGCTTGGGCGAAGACATCATCGCCTTCGGTCTGGCTGGGGAATACAAAGTCGAACATCACCACTTTCGCGCCGGCGCCCATCAGCTTCTCCAAAATCGCCGCATACACGCGGCGATCCCACGGCCACGGATGCTGCATCAACTGCAACGTCGGCGACGCGGCGATTTCTTCCGGTGCCAGCGTGTCCAGCTTGAACGAGCTGGTGCCCAGGCCGACGAGTTTGACGTTCGGATCCGGCAGATCCTCGCCGCGCAAAAGGTAGCGCCGGTCAATCAGCGTGCCTTCGGCCTTCTGCCACAGGTGGGAAGCGGTGAGCCAGTCTTTTTGCGTGAGCCAGAAGGCCAGCACGCCGACGGCGACCACCATCCATTTTGGGCGGAGGATGAGGAATTTGAACATGCGCTTGCGAAAATCCGGCTGTTAATTCGCAAGCCGCCGCGCCGAACTCAAGCAATAAAACGCCGGCGCCCTATCACCCTCATGCCGGTCATGGAATTGTTACTTCTGTTTTGCGGCGGGAAACGGTATTTATTGCGCCGTGCTGAGCCAAATTTTACTGGCTGTTGTTTTTTCTGCGCTGGCGCTGGCCGGCGCGGCGGCGGAGCCAACGCTCTTTTCTGAAAGTTTTTCGCATGGCGTGTCCGCCGGCTGGGAGAACGTCGCGTTTTTCAAGAAGCCGACAGATTATACCGTGATCGCCACCGGCACCAATTTTTACCTACAGGGCGTGGCGGACAATTCCTGCTCGGCCTTGAGTCACCAGCTCGATCTTTTGCCGCCGGCAAAGTTGCGGCTGCGCTGGCGTTGGAAAATTGACGGCGTAAACACCAACGGCTCGGAACGCGACCTGAAAAAGTTCGACCACGCGGCGCGCTTGTTTGTGGCGTTTGACACGTTCATCGGGCCGCCGCGCACGCTGAATTACCTGTGGGCCGACGTGGAGCCGGTGGGCACCATGCTGGAACATCCCAAGTCCGGCCGCGCGCAGATTTTTGTTTTGGAATCCGGCAATGCCAAAGCTGGGCGCTGGTTGGCCGAGGAACGCGACGTGGCGGCGGACTGGCGAAAAGTTTTCCCCGACCTGCCCCGGCCGAAAATTGTGGGCATCGGGGTCATGACGGACAGCGATAGTCTAGGCGGCCGGTTGACCGGCGATTACTCGGACCTCAAGCTGACCGGGGAATAAAAAAAGCGCCCCGTTGTCGGAGCGCTCGATTTTGAATGTAATTAAAATTACTTGGTGCCGAGGATGGCATCCTTCGCCGCCTTCGCCACGCGGAATTTGACCACGCGCTTGGCCTTGATCTGGATCTGTTCGCCGGTCTTGGGGTTGCGGCCGATGCGGGCGGCGCGGTTCTTGAGCACCAGCTTGCCGATGCCGGGCAGCGTGAAAGTGTCTTTCGCATGCTTGTAGGCGAGCGAGGCGATAAAGTCGAGAATCTCGACCGCTTGTTTTTTGGAGAGTCCGTTTTTCTCCGCTACGAGCGCGGCGATTTGGGCTTTGGAGAGTGCTTTTGCCATATTTGATGTCTTGGTTGTTTGTTTGTTGTTGTTTGTCTAGTCCGAAAAAGTCACCAGACTTGAGTCGAGTAAAAATCCAATGCGGCCGGCGTGCAAGCGAAAAAAGCAAAAAAATGCGGATTTTTTCAGCGCTCGTCCGCCACCAGACTTGACATCGCAGGACAATTTCCGACCATTCGCGCGTGGCGCTTTTCACCATCCAGAACGAATTCCGCTACGAAATTGTCCGCAAAATCTTTGAGGGCGGCATGGGCATTGTGTATGAAGCCGAGCAGCGCGGTGCGCGTGAGTTTGTCAAGCGCGTCGCCATCAAGATCATCCGGCCCAATTTCGCGAGCCAGAAAATGTTCATCGAGAACTTTGTTGGCGAGGCCAAGCTCGTCGCCGACTTGATTCACACGAACATCGTGCAGACCTACCAGCTCGGCGAGACGAATGGCGTGGCGTTCATCGCCATGGAATTGATCCGCGGCGTGAACTTGGAACAGTTCACCCATCAAATGGCCGACAAACGCCGGACGCTGCCAAAGGAGCTGGCCGTGTTCATCACCAGCCGCGTCGCCCGCGGCCTGGGCTACGCGCACGCCAAGTCCGACAAAAACGGCAAGCCGCTCGGCATCGTCCACCGCGACGTGAGTTTCAAAAACATCATGATCGCCTTCGAGGGCGACGTGAAACTGACCGATTTTGGCATCGCCAAGGCAAAAGGTTTTCTCACCGACCAGGAAGGCGAAGTCGTCGCCGGCAAGCCAGATTACATGAGTCCTGAGCAGGCGGATTTCCAGGTTACGGACAAGCGTTCAGACCTGTTTTCCGTCGGGGTGGTGCTGGCGCATCTGCTGCTTGGCCGCAACATTTTCAAGGGCGCGACCGCCGAGGAATCGCGCAACCGAATCCTTAACCAGCCGATTCCCGATTTCCGTGTGCTCGATCCGCGCATTGACGACAAGCTTAACGACATCTTGCATCACTGTCTGGCGCATGACCCAAATCGCCGTTATCCGACCGCCGACCAGTTGATGCATGACTTGGAGGTTTACATTTACGGTTCCGGCTACGGCCCGACCAACGAAACGCTGGGCAAATATATCCGCGAGTTGTTTGGCCAGGAACCTGCCAAGGCGCTGCCGGAAGATCCGCAGTTTAAGACCATCGTGCTCGAAGAAACCGCGCGGCTGAAGTCTCAGGATAACCCCTAGCGCATGAAACGCGCCGCTTCATCCCTCGTCAAACTGGGGCTGATTCAAACCTCCGTTTCCAGCCGGCCGGAGGCAAACCTGAAGAAAACCCTCGCGCTGGTCGAACGCGCCGCCAAGTCCGGCGCTAAAATCATCTGCACGCAGGAACTTTTCCGCACGCAGTATTTCTGCCAGAGCGAGGATCACGCCAATTTCAAGCTCGCCGAAAAAATCCCCGGCCCCAGCACCGACGCCTTTTGCCAGCTGGCGAAGAAGCACAAGGTGGTCATCATCGCCTCGCTGTTTGAGCAGCGTGCCGCCGGCGTTTATCACAACACCGCCGCCGTGATTGACGCCGACGGTTCGCTGCTGGGCAGCTACCGGAAAATGCACATTCCCGACGACCCGCTGTTCCATGAAAAATTTTATTTCACGCCCGGCGATCTCGGCTTCAAGGCGTGGCAGACCAGATATGCAAAAATCGGCGTTTTGATTTGCTGGGACCAATGGTATCCCGAAGCCGCGCGCCTGACCGCGATGCAAGGCGCGGAAATTCTTTTTTATCCGACGGCCATCGGCTGGCATCCCGGCGAAAAGAAAAAATTCGGCCTGCGGCAGCACGGCGCGTGGGAAACCATCCAGCGCAGCCACGCCATTGCCAACGGCTGCTATGTCGCCGTGGCCAACCGCATCGGCCACGAAATTCTTGCCGGTGTGGGCGGCGACGGCATTGAGTTTTGGGGCCAAAGTTTCGTCGCCGGCACCTCCGGCGAAATCCTGGCCAAGGCCGGTGGCAGCGAGGAAGAAATCCTGGTCGTGCCCGTGGATCTTGCCCAGGTGGATGCCACGCGCATCCATTGGCCGTTTCTGCGCGATCGCCGGATTGACGCCTACGGAAACCTTACCCGGCGGTTGGTTGACTAAAATGCTATTTTTTTAGTTTTTGGTGGCCCGTTCTAATTTTTTTTGGCCCGCAGGACGAGCAGGGGAATGGTGGTGTGATGTCGCACTTGCGTGATGGTGCTGCCATGAAATAGGTCGCCAAAAAATCGGTGGCCGTGGCTCGTCATGGCGATCAGGTCGCATTGTTCCTTGGCGGCCGCCTTCAGAATTTCTGCCGGCGGATTGCCCAGCGCCAGCAGCGTGGTGACCGGAAATTTTTGGGCGCGCAACGTGACGGCAATCTTTTCGAGGTAGGCGCGGTCCTCCTTCATCTCTTCCGATTCGGCCAGCTCCAGCTTGTGAAAATTCCGGGCCGCCCAGCCGTCCGCGACGTGCAGCAGCAGCAGGCTGGAGCCGAACCGTTGCGCCAGCTCCGCGATGTGTGGCAAAATAGTTTCATCCGCCGGACTGTTTTCCAGGGCCACCAGGATTTTTTTATACATACGTTTCGCGGTTGGGCGTCAATGGCCGGCGATGATGCGCCAGGCATCCTTGAGCGATTCCGGCAAACTGTAAATGTCCATCACGGTGATGGCAATCACGCTGGCCCAGCCGAGCGTCAACAGGAACCAGCCATTGCGCCACGGGCCCATGATTTTGCGCGACGACGTGAAATGCAGCAGCGGGAACATGGCAAACGGCAGGATAAGGCAAAGGATCACTTGGCTCAAGTTCACTAGGTCGGTGATGCTGCTGATGCCGCGGATGCAGACAATGAAAATGGCCGGCACCACCGCGAGCAGCCTTGAAATCATCCGCCGCAGCCACGGGCGCATGCGCCAGTTCATGAAACCTTCCATCACGACCTGGCCGGCCAGCGTGCCGGTGATGGTGCTGCTCTGGCCGCTGGCCAGCAGTGCCACCGCAAAAAGCGTACTCGCCGCCGTCGTGCCCAGCAGCGGCGCGAGCGTTAAATGCGCGATGCGAATCCAGTCGCTGTCCGGGCTGAAATTGACGACTTGTCCGCCGGCCACCACGACGCTGCTTTTGCCGTAAAAAACCAGCGCGGCTAGCACGAGAATCGCTGCGTTGACGAAGAACGCCACGGTCAGCGCGACGGCGGCGTCCACCGTGTTGAACTTGATGGCGGTGCGGATGGAATTTTCGTCGCGGCCGAATTTGCGCGACTGCACTAGCGCCGAATGCAGGTAAAGGTTATGCGGCATCACCGTCGCGCCGATCATGCCGATGGCGACCACCAGCATCCCGGCCTGGCGCAAATCCGGATGGACCAGCGCCAGGGCCATTTCGGACAGGCCCGGCTGGGTTTGCGGCAGGACGAAAATTTCAATGGCGTAGCACACGCCGATGGTCAGCACAAAAACCGAAACGACCGCCTCAATCATCCGCATGCCCATGCCCTGCAAGGCCAGCAGCAGCAGCACGTCAAACGCGGTGATGACAATCGCCCAGGCGATCGGGATGTGAAACAGGAGGTTCAGCGCGACGGCGCTGCCCAGCGCCTCCGCGAGATCGGTTGCCGCGATGGCGATTTCCATCGTGATCCAGTTGGGCCACCGCGTCCAGCGGGGATAAAAATGGCGGGAACATTGCGCCAAGTCCTTGCCGGTGGCGACGCCGAGCCGCGCGGAAATAATCTGGAGAATCACCGCCATGAAGCTCGCGAGGGCCACGACCCAGAGCAGGCCGTATTTAAACTGCGCGCCGCCGGCGAGGTCGGTGCCCCAGTTGCCGGGGTCCATGTAGCCGACGCTGATGAGAATTGCCGGGCCGGAGAACGCCAGCCATTGCCGCCAGAAACCGGCCCGCGCATTCGGCACGGCCACGGTTTGGTAGGATTCCGAAAGGCTCGGCCGAGGCTCCTGGTTCTGGTGTTCGGAATCGTTCATCGCATAAAATGTAGCTTTAGTTACAGCGTCGCGCCGCCGGTGTCAATTCGAATGTAGCGTCGGTTACAAAATAAAACCTCGACTAAAACCGGCGGCGCTGGTTACGCTGCCCCCGTCATGCGCCGTTCCCGATCCAAGCCGTCCGCATCCGCGCCGGTGCCGCAGGCGGAAAATTTCCGCCGTTCCCGGCGCGATCACGCACTCGAAACCGCCCAGGATTATGCCGAGGCCATTGCCGATTTGATGGCCGCGCTGGGCGAGGCGCGCGTGGTGGACTTGGCGCGGCGCCTGGGCGTGACGCATGTGACAGTGAACCGCACGCTGGCCCGCCTGCAACGGTCGGGCTATGTAAACACCAAGCCTTACCGGGCAATTTTTTTGACCGAAGCCGGTCGCACGCTGGCCGCCGAAAGCAAGCAGCGGCATCAGATTGTGGTTGCGTTTCTGCATTCCCTGGGCATTCCCAAAAAAACGGCCGAGCTGGATGCCGAAGGCATTGAGCACCACGTCAGCCCGGAAACGCTGGCCGCCTTCGAGCGGCGGTTGCGAACTCATAACTAATTCCGCCGAATTTTTTGGCCGGCAATTGCAAACGGGCTTTGGCCCTCAAAATGCCAAAGCCCGTTCTTAATACTTGATTGATTACCAGCCGTCAGTAGGTGTAACTGGCCTGGTAGGAATTGTTGTCCGGCTCGTGAACAACCTTGAACCCGACCTTGCGGCAGATATGCTGCATCGCGTGGTTTTCCGCCAGAATCACGCCGCTGATGCGCGCGAGTTTTTCGACCCGGCCGATTTCAATCAGGCGTTTGAGGAGTTCGCAGCCCAGTCCCTGGCGCTGCCATTCGTCGCTGACGAGCACGGCAAATTCCGCGTTGCTGCCGCCGTGCTGTTTGCTCAAGCGGCCGACACCGAGAACCTTCTTCTCCTCGCCTTTGTGGACTTTCAACTCGGCGACGAGCGCAATTTCGCGGTCGTAATCATTGAAGCAAATACGCGTGAGGCGTTCGTGCGCGACGCGCTGCGAGAGCTTTAGCGCGGCGAAATAGCGGTTATAGACGCTTTCCTCGGACAAGGTCTCGTGGAACTTGACCATGAGCGGCTCGTCTTCCGGCTTGATCGGGCGGATGAATATCGGCGTCTTGTTTTTCAATTTCCACGGCGTGGCGTATTGAATCGGATACGGTCGGATGGCGGGATGCGGTAGCTTGCTTTCCGGCGTCTTGAGATCGTGCAACACGACGCGGCCGTCCAGTGCAAAAATGCGTTCGGCCGAGACCAGCAGGGGATTGATGTCAATTTCCGAAATCCACGGCTGTTCGACGACGAGCTGGCTAAATCGCACCAGCAACTGTTCGATGGCGGCGATGTTGGTCGCCTTGCGGCCGCGCACGCCTTTGAGCGCGGTGTAAATTTTGGTGCGTTCCATCATGCGCCGCGCGAGCGTGGCGTTGAGGGGCGGCAATCCGAGCGCGCGATCCTTGAACACTTCCACCAATTGGCCGCCGGTGCCGAAGAGCAGCACTGGGCCGAACTGCGGGTCCAGACTGCTGCCGATGATGATTTCGTAGCCGTCGAGTTTGATCATCGGCTGTACGGTGACGCCTTGGAAATGTTCCTTGCCGACTTTTTTGACGCAGGAAGATTCAATCGCCTTCCACGCCTGGCGCACCGCCGAGGCCGTTCGCAGATTCAATTGCACGCCGCCGACGTCCGTCTTGTGCGTGATGGTTTCGGAATGCAGTTTCAGCACCACCGGGAAACCAAGGCGCGCCGCCTGTTTTACCGCGTCGCCTTCCGATGTGGCGATGTGCGTCTCGACAGTTGGTATGCCGTAAGCCGCGAGCAGCTTCTTGGACTCAAATTCCGTGAGCAGCGTGCGGCCGGATTTGCGGACTTCGGCGATGATGGTCGCCGCTTTCTCCCGGTCAATTTCGCCATGCGCGTCGTCCTGTGGCATCGCGGGCGTTTCATAAAGCTGGCGCAAATTTTCGCTGTAGCGCCACATGTAATAAAACGCTTTCGCCGCGCGGTCGGGATATTTGAAGGTCGGAATTTGCGCGGCATTGAGAATGTCCTCGCCTTTCGCCACGATGTCCGCGCCCATCCAGCTCGCGAGCACTGGCTTGTTCGGAATATGTGCGTAAGGTACCAGACATTGGGCGGTTGCGGTCGGATCGGTCATCGCCTGCGGCGTGAGAATGACGAGAATGCCGTCGGTGTTCGGGTCTTTCGACGCGATTTCCAGCGACTTCGCGTAAAGCTCCGGCTTGGCGTCGCCAATTATATCCACCGGATTATTGTGGCTCCACGTTGGCGGGAGTATGGCGTTGAAAGCCGCCATCGTTTCTGGCGTGAGGTCAGCCAGTTGCGCGCCGCTACTGATGAGCATGTCCGTGGCAATGACGCTCGGACCGCCGGCGTTTGTTACGATGGTCAGGCGCGGGCCTTTCGGGCGCGGCTGTTTGCCGAGCACTTCCGCCATGTCGAACAATTCGGAAATCGCTTCGACGCGCAAAACGCCGACGCGCTGGAACGCGGCCTGCAAAACTTCATCGCTGCCGGTGAGCGAGCCGGTGTGCGACGCGGCGGCTTTCGCGGCCGCTTCGGTGCGGCCGGGCTTGATGACGATGATCGGCTTGGTCAACGCCACTTCGCGCGCGGCGGACAAAAACGCCCGCGCGTCGCCGATGGATTCCATGTAAATGACAATGCTCTTCGTGTTCGGATCGTCACCCAGATGGTTGATCAAATCGCCCCAGCCGACGTCGAGCATCGAGCCGAGCGAAACGAATGCACTGAAGCCGACGTTTTCCTTCAAGCTCCAATCCAGAATCGCCGTGCACAGCGCGCCGCTCTGGCTGATGAAACCGACGCTGCCGGGCTTGGCCATGTCGGCCGCGAAGGTGGCGTTTAGTTTTGCCCCGGGCACCATCACGCCCAAACAATTCGGTCCGACGATGCGGATGCCGGCTTTTGTGGCTTCCGCCAAAACCTGACGTTCGAGTTCCACGCCAACCGGGCCAATTTCCTTGAAGCCGGCAGAAATGATCACGACGCCCTTCACGCCTGCTGTGCCGCAATCCTTGACGATGCCTGGCACCGTGGCCGGCGGGGTGATGATGATTGCGAGATCCGGTTTTTCCGGTACGTCCGTGATGCTGGGATATGCTTGAATGCCCAGTACGGTGGGGCGTTTGGGATTCACCGGAAAAATCTTGCCGGCAAAACCGCCCTTGATCAGGTTTTCCAGTATGGTCCGGCCCACGCTATTCAGCGTTTCCGTGGCGCCGATGACGGCGACGGATTTGGGTGAAAAAATCGGATCCAGCGGCCGCCGGCTGGTGTGGCGCAAAATATCGTGGGCGGATTCAATGGAATTAGTAGTGGTGGCGATCGTGCTCATAATTGAAAGTTAGTTGTTATCATTTACCGGCATGAAAATGACATTGACGAAGGCTGGCGACTTTCCCGCTTTTGGCAAATTATCACCCAATCTTGTAAAAAACAGTGAACCCAAACTGATTTCTTAAATTAGCCGTCAGTTCCGGCCCTGTGCATCCAGCCAGCGGACAGCATAACGGATCAGCTCCGTCGCCGTGGTCAGCTGGAGCTTTTCCTTGATGTTCGCGCGGTGAACCTCCACCGTCTTGACGCTCAAATGCAGGCGCCCGGCGATTTCGCGTGTGCCGATACCCTGGCCGATCAGTTGAAATACCTCAAACTCGCGGTCGGACAGCCGCTTCACCGGCGAATCGGACACCTCCGGTTGCTTGCCGGAAAATGTTTCCAAGATTCGCGCCGACATTTTCTCGCTGACAAAGACTTTTCCCGCCAGCACCTGCCGGATGGCCAGCAAAAACTTTTGTCCGCCTTCCTGCTTCATGATGTAGCCGCGCGCCCCCGCCCGCAGCACGCGTTCAGCGTAAATCATCTCGTCGTGCATTGAGACGACGAGGATCGGCAGGTCTGGTTTCAGGGCGCGGATGTCCTTGATGAGTTCCAGCCCGTTTTTGTCCGGCAGCGAAATATCCACGAGTGCCAAATCAAACGGTTGTCTGGCGACCGCATTGAGCGCCTGGCCGGCGGTGTCCGCTTCTGCGCAGACCTTCAAGTCGTCCTCGTTATCAATCAACTGGGCCAGCCCAGTGCGCATCATCGGGTGGTCGTCCACAATTAGCAGGCGGCGGGCGGGATTTTTATTTTTGGCGGCCATGGCTATTTCTCAAATTTTGGATGCGTGGCAAAACACGGTGACGCCTCCGGCGGGATTATGGTCTACCCGCAACGTGCCGCCCACCATGCCGATGCGCGCCTGCATGATGCGCAAACCCATGCCGCTGTCACCGGAAAACTTTTTTGGAAAACCGACGCCGTTGTCGGCCACCCGCACGGAAATACCTTCTGCCTCCGCGCGCAGCTGGATGGAAATGCTCTTTGCCCGGCCATGCTTGATGGCGTTGGAAACTGCCTCCTGCGCAATGCGGAATAAATGCGTCGCCGCCGCGTGGTCGTCGAATTTGATGCTTTCCGGGCAGTCAAAAACACAGCGCACGCGGAACATTTTTTCGGTGTTGAGCGCCAGCTCCGCCAGCGCCGACATGAGGCCTTCCGCCTCCAGCGTCACCGGCGAAAGCCCGCGCGCGAGCAGCCGCGTCTGGCCGATGGCTTCGCGGATCGCTCCGGCGATTTCCGTCGCCCGGGCGGCGGCATCGGCGGATTGCGGTTCCAGTTTATGCGCCAGCACCTGGCTCAACATTTCAATGCCGGCGAGCTGCTGGCAAAGTCCGTCGTGCAAATCCTGGCCGATGCGCCGCTGCTCGCGTTCGCTGATTTCGAGGTTCTCCTTTTCCAGCCGTTTGCGTTCCGTGATATCGCGGACAAAGCCGGTGAAAATCCGCCGGTCGCTCAACTTCACCTCGCTCACCGACAAATCAATCGGAAACAAAGTGCCGTCCTTTTTGCGCGCAACCGTTTCACGCCCGATGTTAATGATTTTGGCGTGACCGGTGTCCCGGTAGTTTTCTAGATAGCCGTCGTGCTGCTCGCGGTGCGGCGTGGTCATCAGCACGTTCACATTTTTGCCGATGACCTCGGCGGCCCGGTAGCCGAAAATCTTTTCCGAGGCGGGATTGAACGACTCGATGGTGCCGCGCTCGTCAATGGTAATGATGCCCTCGACGGCGGTGTCCAGAATGGCCCGCAGCCGTTCCTCGTGGTCGTGGACGGCGGACTCTGATCGAGCCAACCGGCCGGCCACCGGCGTTTTTTTGTTTTCCTTCATCCCGCGTTTGGCGGGAATATCGGAAATCCGGCGGCCAAAGCCAATGCCAATCGTGGAGTCTAAAATGATCCGCGACGGTGCCGGCGGGCGGGACTTGGCCATTGCTCCGTCAGTGCGCCAGCAGTTGCGCACGGTATTCCGTCGGCGACTGGCCGAGGATTTTTTTGAAGACGCGGTTGAAATGGGTCAGCGACTGGAAGCCGACCTCGAAGGCGATTTCGCTAACGCGCAGGTTCGGGTTCAGCAGCAGGTTCTTGGATTTTTCGATTCGCACGCGGGCCACATAGTCCGTGAAATTAATGCCGGCGACCTTTTTGAACATCTTGCAAAAGTAGTAGCTGCTCATGTTGACCGCCTTGGCGACTTGGCCGAGCGACAGCTCCTCGGTCTGATGTTCAGCGATGAACGCGCGCGCCTTGGCGATGACCGGCGGTTCGGAGTTTTCGCGCTGGATGAAAACCTGATTGCTCACCATTGCCAGATGCTGTGCAAAAATTGTCAGCAGTTTGATCGCCGAATCGTGTTCTTTCGGCGAAACCACCTTGCCGGAAAAATACGCCTTCCGCAGCGCCTCTGGCGTCGTGTCCACATCCCATTTTTTGCACAGTTGCAACGTTTTTTTGAACTGTGCTTCGGTCGGTTTTTTGCGGAAAACCTGGCCGATTTGGAGATAGCCGATCAACCGGTCGCTCATGCGCACCGGCACCGCGCTGTCGCTCAAGCCGACTGGGCAGACGAGGGTCTCCGGTTCACTGACCGCCTGCTGGCACAAGTGTTCTTGCGTTTGCAGGCAGGCGGCACATGAGCGGCTTTTCTTTGAAAGTAGTGCGCAAAAGGCGTTTTCATTGCGCTTGCCGTGGTGCGGTAATTGCCAGGTTTCCACCGGCTGTAGTGCGATCGGCAGCCCGGTCAGGTCGCCAAACGCCTTCTCATAATCGCGGTAGATCCGGGAGCTGGTCAGCGCGTCCACCAAGGCGCGGTTGCCCTGGCCATTTTCAGGTGGCGTGGTGGGGGTGAAAGCATCGGCCGGAGGCTGATCCGCATCGGCATTGAAACCCGAAACCGAGTTAGCAATTATTGTTTGCATAAAGACAATTTAGGACAACTCGATGGCAATATACAATTGGTGCAATGCCTGATTGTGGCTGGCGAATATCCATGATGATGGTAGGGGAAACACCTAGTCACCCCGCCGGTGGGGGAGGCGTTGGCGCCGGGGAATTGATGGACCATTGAATAAACCGTAGTCAGGTAGAACAGCTCCCAACCGAAGTGATGGGCTGGCGGCATTCGGCTGGGACGGAACCCTTGCGGTGGCTCGGCGGATCATTCGGCCAGCCGGGCGGGGCTGCATCTTTATTGAGATTGGCCGCTGGCTACGGTGATGGTTTGGCTGAAACATTTTGAAATCTTCAGCCAGTGGAAATATGCCTCAGCGTTTGACCATTCGCTCCAGCGCGGCATGAGCCTGGCCGGGGCCGATATACCCATTGTCCTTCGCGCTGGCTGGGGCCATCCATATGGACGACGCACGAAATTTGTGCCAAGCGATTGGAGCAGAGACGATCTATCTGGCACCTGGAGTGAATGTGGTCAGAAAGGTTTACTCGGTGAAGAGTGCAGCGCTGGGTTCACGGACTGGTGGTCCGGTCTGAAAAAACTGGTATCGGCGTTGAGCGGCGGACAAAAGATTTTCAAAATTATCTTCCGCCGCCGTGAAACCTTTTTCTGCGGTGTGTGTCTGTCACTGTGGGCCAATGAACACCGACATCACGCTGCTCGAAACCTACCCCCAAAAACACGCGGCCAGTCCGGTCAGCCGCAACGCTTTGTGAAACCCGCGCCTCGCCTGGGTTTAACAACCCAACCGAGCCAGATCTTTTATTCATGAATAATAAATGTGATCCGGCGGTGTTGCGGGGCTTGCCCCGCCCCGATCTGCTCCAGAATGAATGTCTCGCGGACATCCTGGTAGCCACCGCGCGCCGTTGTCCGCGGCATTCGGCGTTAATCTGGAATGAACATGTTGTTACCTACGGCGAACTGAACGCAAAGAGTGATAAGATTGCTGGGGCATTGTTGAGTCGCGGTGTTGCCTCAGGTCAGGTGGCAGGCTTGTTCCTGCCGCGGGGCGCGGATTTATTAATCGCGCAGGCAGGCATCACCAAAAGTGGCGCGGCTTGGCTGCCGTTTGATGCCGAAACTCCCGTTGCTCGAATAAATATATGTCTGCAATCGGCCCAAGCCGCCGGCCTGGTGACCTGCCGCGATTGGTGGCCGCGACTCAGGGGATTGAATGTGCCGGTGTGGGCGGTTGAAGATTTGCTGGCGGACAAAAAGGCCAAACCGCTGTGCGTCGGCGCGAAGTCATCCGATCCGGCTTATGTTATTTACACTTCCGGTTCGACTGGCGAACCCAAAGGCATCGTCATCCGCCAGGGCAGCATCTGCCATCTGCTCCGCAGCGAGAACGAAATCTTGGGCGTGTGCGAATCTGACAAGGTTTATCAGGGTTTTTCGGTGGCCTTCGACATGTCGTTCGAGGAAATCTGGATTTCTTATCTCGTCGGCGCGACGCTTTGGATTGCGCCGGCACCGCTCGTGGGTGATCCCAATTTATTGGCGCAAACTATGGGGCGCGAAGGTATCACGGTGTTCCATGCCGTTCCGACGCTGTTGAGTTTAATGGATGATCCGCTGCCAACCGTGCGGCTGATTAATCTTGGCGGCGAAGCCTGTCCTGATTTCTTGGCGACAAGACTGGCGCGACCAGGCAGAAAACTTTTCAACACCTACGGGCCGACCGAAACCGCAGTGTCCGCAACTGCGGCCGAATTGAAAATGGGCGAACCGGTGTCGATCGGGCTGCCGCTACCGAATTACGGATTGATGATTGTTGACGAGCAACGGCATCCGCTGGCGGCGGGTGAAATCGGCGAATTATGCATTTTCGGGCCCGGGCTGGCGGTTGGCTATCTCGGCCGGCCGGACTTGACGGCCGAACGATTCGTTCCCAATCCGCTCGCCGCTAATTCCGGCGAGAAGCTGATGTATCTCACCGGCGATTTGGCGCGCATGGAACCCGGCGGGCCGGTGCATTGCTTTGGCCGCGTGGACAGCCAGGTTAAAATTCGCGGGTTTCGCGTAGAACTGGACGAAATCACCGCCGTGCTGACTTCGCAACCCGGCGTGGGCACGGCAACTGTGGTGTTGCGTCCGCTGGCGGGTATGGACGAGCTGGTTGGATTCATCGTCCCTGCCGCGGGAAAAAACGTGGAGCCAGCCGGGTTGCGGCAGGCTTTGGCCGCGCGACTTCCGCCATACATGGTGCCGGCTCATTTTGAATTGTTGACCGAACTGCCACGCCTGACTTCCGGCAAGATTGATCAAAATGCCCTGCGCATATTTCCGCTCACGCCGGTTGAACCAGATGGCGGGCAATTGGTGGAACTTCGCAATGAGGAGGAGCGGGCGCTTTGGGTTGCGCTCGGCAAACTTTTTCCCGGGCGCGCGGGAAAACCGGAGTCGGATTTCTTTGATGACCTTGGCGGACATTCGTTGCTGGCGGCGCGGCTGGTTTCAATATTGCGCACCGATGAACGCTACGCTTCGCTGAGCGTGCAGGATGTTTATCGCGAACGCCGGCTGACTGGAATCGCCCGCGCGATGGCACAACAGCGCCGGCGGAAAAAACAATCGGCCACAATGCGCGCCCCCACGCCTTTGCGCCGCCGGTTTTTTTGCGGACTGGCGCAGTTGATCACCATTCCCCTGCTGGTGTTGATCCACATTGCGAGCTGGCTGGCGCCGTTTTTTGTCTATCACTATTACACCGGCGATCCCGGGGACAGCATCTCGCTGGCGGTGCTGTATTCGCTGGCGACATTTGTGTTGATTCAAATCGGGACCTTCGGCGTAGGCATCGCCGGAAAATGGCTGGCGGCCGGCCGGTTGAAAGCCGGACACTACCCGCTGTGGGGTGTCACTTATTTCCGCTGGTGGCTGGCCAACAAATTCTGCGAGTTGCCGGAAGTCATACTGTTGGCCGGCACGCCGTGGATGCCAATTTACTTGCGGGCGCTCGGTGCGCGCATCGGGCGTAATGTGACGATTGAAACCTTCACCCTGGGAGCGCCGGAATTGTTGACCGTCGAGGATGGCGTCAGCCTCGGCACCTTCGTCAACATCGAGAACGCCCGCGTCGAAGGCGGCATGCTGGTCATCGGCCCGGTTTATCTGCAACGGGAAAGCTCGGTGGATTCGTATTCCGTTTTGGAAAACGACACCCGGCTCGGCGAACGGGCGCGGTTGGGCGGACAGTCCGCGCTGGCGGCGGGTCGGCAGATTCCTGCGGATGAAATGTGGGAAGGCGCGCCCGCGCGGGCCGTGGATCATCCGCCGGAAAAACTGCCGCCGCGCCCGCAAATCGGGTTCGGCTGGCGGTGGGCGCAAATGCTGCTCTTTGCCGTGACGGCTGTCGTGGTCTCCGTGTTGTTTTTTCTGCCGTGCTTCCCGGCATTCATGTTGATTGACTGGGTGGACGCCCAAACCTGGGACATTTTCGATTCGAATTTGCATCCGCTTGCCGCTTTCGGACTTTTTTTCCTATTGTCTATTCCGGCCAGCGCCGTGTTCATCTTCATAACGGGGCTGCTGGCGGGCATGTTTCGGTGGATTTTGCCGCGGCAGGTCGCCGGAACGTCCTCCATTTATAGCTACCCTTTCTGGCGCCGGAAATTCACCAGCTTGATTCTGGATCAGAGCCTGCGGGTGCTTCACGGCATTTACGCTTCGGTCTATGCACCGGTGTGGTTGCGTTTTTTGGGCGTCAAGGTGGGCAAGAATGCCGAAATTTCCACCGCCGAGGGTATGGTCCCGGAACTGCTTGACCTGGGCGATGACAGCTTTATCGCCGATGGCGCGATGCTGGGTGACGAGGAACAACGCGGCGGCTGGATGATTTTGAAGCCGACGAAAATCGGCAGCCGGTCCTTCATCGGCAACGGCGCTTACGTTCCGAACGGCGCAATGGTGCCACACGACATCTTGATTGGCGTGCAAACCCGCACGCCGGACAACGAGCGGCTCCAATCCGGCCAGACTTGGATCGGATCGCCGGCCATGCTGCTGCCCGCCCGCGAATGCCTGACCGGATTCCCTGAATCGCTCACGTTCCGTCCCTCCTGGCGGCGGCGGCTGGCGCGCGGCTTAATCGAGGGATTGCGCATTGTCATGCCGCTGGCGCTCATCATCGCCACGGGTTATTTGATTGTCGTGCTAGTGATGCCTTACGCTGCGGAGAATGGCTGGGGTATGAAAGTGGCGATCGCGCTGGCCATCGCCGGCTGTTTGTATGGTGTCGCCTCGTTCCTGCTGATCGTCGCGCTCAAATGGATTCTGATCGGCCGCTACCGCCCCTGTGCGCGGGCGATGTGGACTCCGTTTGTCTGGTTCAGCGAGGCCGTCACTAATTTGTATGAATCGCTGGCGGTGCCGAACCTGCTGGATTTTCTGCGCGGCACGCCGATGCTGCCATGGGCGTTGCGCCTGCTCGGGGCCAAAATCGGCAAGGGTGTTTATCTTAATACGACCGACCTGACCGAATTTGATTGCGTGCGCATCGGCGACGAATCGGAATTAAACGCCTGGTGCGGTCCGCAAACCCATTTGTTTGAGGATCGTGTGATGAAAATTGGCCTGGTGGAAATCGGCGCCCGCACCACCATCGGGCCGCGCACCACGATTCTCTATGACACGCAAGTTGGCGCGGACGTGATGCTGGGTCCGCTTACGCTCATTGCCAAAGGCGAACGATTGCCGCCCGCGACGCGCTGGGAAGGTTCGCCTGCCGCCCCCATTGATGAAACATGAAAGCGGTTCCGAAATTAATATTCTTCTGGCCGGAAATGCCCGCTCTGCCGCCCCCCGGCCAGCCCGTGCTGGTTCGCGTCGTCACCGCGCAGCCGCGCCAGACGGCCCGGCTGGAATTGCGGACAGTGTTGCGCCGAATTCTCGCGGCGTGGAGTGATCTTTTGCCGGAGCAATTGCCGCTGCACGATATGCTGCGCGGCCCGGTTTGGCTGGGACAACTTGGCGGACAGGCCATGAACATAAGCCTGTCCTATGCCGAAGGCGAAGGCTGGATTGGATTGCTTCGTGCCGGTTTGATTGGCGTGGATGTCATGCCGGTTCGCCTCATCCCGGAAGCGGACGCGGTGGCGCGGCTTTATCTGGGCCCCGCGGCGGCGGCCGCCATCCGACAATCAGCGGACCCAGCCATGGCGTTCTCCGTGGCCTGGACGGAATTGGAAGCCCGGATCAAATGCTTAAGCCGAGAACTAAATGAATGGCAATTGGCGCAAGCTTGTGCGGCAAACCAATGTGCCATTCAATATCGGCTTCTTCCAAATCATCTGGTTGTAAGTATGGCAACCACGTCCAATTTTTGAGTCGCCCCAATTTCAACTTGTGAAATGATACGTGGCCGATCAGCGAAGCCACTTCCGCCAGTCCGAAGGTGATGGCCATCGCCCGGATCATATTCCGGCCGCGCCCGGAGGATTTTGCTGTGCCCGCGGGCAACGGCTGTCCCGCTTATCATAGGCGATATGCCCGTTCACGCCGTAGCGGTAAATAATTGCAAAGTTTTTGGCGCAGATGGCTCGGACCAGCCAAAGCAAGCTAAACCGCTTTTGGCGTGATTCCATAAATTACGCGGCGTCGAAAAGAGTGAAATAGTTTGTCCAGTTCTGTGGTTCGTGGACATCTTATGGCAAATGACGGAACTGGAAGACCACGAATTGCTCGCGCATTATGTCCACACCGAATCCGACTCGGCTTTCTCGGCGCTTGTCGAGCGGTATGTGAATCTGGTTTATTCCGCCGCCCTGCGCTTCACTGGCAACTCCCATCACGCCGAGGAAATCTCGCAGGCTGTCTTCATCATTCTGGCCCGCAAAGCCGGCGGCTTGCCTCGGGACACGGTGTTGTCCGGCTGGCTGTATCAAACTGCAAGGTTCACGGCGGCCAATTTTTTAAAAAGTGAAATCCGCCGCCAAAACCGCGAACAAGAGGCTTATATGAATTCAACCTCGAACGATTCAGAAATGGCCTCTTGGGCACAAATCGCACCATTATTGGACCATGCGATGGGGCAGCTGAACGAAAAAGACCGCAACGCCATTGTCCTGCGTTTCTTTGAAAACAAAACCGCTCAAGAAATCGCCACGGTTTTGAAGCTGAACGAAGCGGCGGCGTATAAGCGCACGGCGCGCGCCTTGGACAAGCTGCGGAAGTTTTTTAACCAAAACGGTGTCACGCTGTCGGTCGCGGTCCTGACCACGGCGATATCGGTCAATTCGGTCCAGGCCGCCCCCGCCGGACTGGCGGTGACAATATCTGCGACGGCCGCCAAAGGGGCGGTCGTTGGCAGTTCAACCTTAACTCTCGTGAAAGGAGCAATGAAAATTATGGCCTGGACAAAAATAAAAACAGCAGTTGTAGTCGGTGTGGCAATTCTGCTCACTGCCGGCACGGCGACGGTAGCGGTCAAAACCATTCCCGCGTTGCGGCCTCAGCCGGACATTCAAGGCGCGTGGGAAGGTATCATCGGAACGCAAATGGGGGCCAAACTGCGCGTGGTATTGAAAGTGAGCAAGGCAAACAATGCGTATCAGGCAACGCTGGACAGTGTTGACCAGCGCGCGGCGGATATTCCGGTCAGCCAGATTGTTTATGCTGCGCCCGCCTTTGATTTTGAAGTGGGCGCCGTCACCGGCACGTTTAAAGGTAAATTGATCCCCGGAAACGAGGAAATATCTGGCACCTGGAAACAACCGCAGCTCACCGTGCCTTTGCTTCTGAAGCGCACGACCACCCCCTCCACCATTCCTGATTTGCTGACCGAGCGTGATTATACCCCACGCGCAGGCTCCGATTTGCAGGGTTATTGGAAAGGGGCCACCCAGATTGGACAGACCGAGTTGCCGGTGGTGTTCAAGTTTTCCGAACCGTCGGCTGGACAATTCGTCGCGGAACTCGACAGTCCCAATCAAGGCGCAAACAATCTCGTCGTCTCTGCGGTCACTTACCGCAAACCCACAGTCCGAGTGGAAATTGGGGCGGTCGGCGGGGTCTTCGCTGGCGAATTGGCCGCTGACGGAAAGGAAATCAAAGGGTCATGGTCGCAAGCCGGCCAGACGCTGCCGCTGACAATCAAACGCACCGATCCGCGCGCAGACCATGCAAAGTTGACGGCGGAAGCCGCCCAGATAAATTATTCCTACTCCAGCCCGGATGATTTAACCGGCCACTGGACGGGAGCATTGGATGTTCAAGGCATGAAACTCCATCTGGCCTTGCACGTCGGCAAGTTGCCGAACGGGAGTCTGGCCGGTTCGCTGGATAGTCTTGATCAGGGTGCGGATGGCATTCCTGCCAATACCGTGAGCTTCAGCGCGCCCACTGCGCATCTGGAATGGCAAACCATCGCCGGTAGTTTCGATGGCAAAATTCAGAATGGCAAACTTTCCGGCACTTGGTGGCAGGGCGGCCAGTCGTTTCCGCTGGTGTTCGTGAGAAGCCAAAAGTAGGTTTGCCGATTTGACCGCATTTGGCATCTCTTTGATCCGGAGTGATTTCCCAGTTCGGGCTGATCCGGCGGGCAGCGGCCAGCTAGCGCTGAATGGTTGGATGCGTATGGATTTGGTCGGACGTCCTTGGCCGGGACGAAACGCTGGCGGTGGCTCGGTGGCACCACCGGGCGCCTAGAGCGTATCAACAAAAACTATAGCCACACGAGGTAAACCAACCGAAGGCATCTTGGGCGGTAACTTGGGCCAAGGCTTGACCAATGGCTCCCCACAAATCAATTTCCCACGAAGCATTCACGTCGGCGGCAAAGACATTCCCTATAGTTCCGGTCGGCGACGGGGTGTTTCCGCCCCCAACATTTTTCCCACGGGCGGCAGTCGCAGCGTAATTTATTTGAGGGAAAAATCCGGCTCGCGCTTGCGCCGCCATGGCTCGCGCCTGCTCAACGCGCGTGACGGCAATCCGCAAATCGTAATTGTTGGTGAGTGCAGTGCGAATAAGGTTTTGCAGCGTTTCGTCATGAAAAACCTGCCACCACGGAAGACTGGCGAACGAGTTTGTGGAAATTTCAGTTTCACCGCGAAACGTTTCCGGAGCATTGATGGACGGACGTTTGTAATTGGGTCCAACCGCGCAACCAGTGAGAAAAAGAGTCCATACTACAAATGGCAGCATCCAATATCCAAAAGCGCGCTCGCATGGCAGACTTGGGACTTTGAAGATGAGACTTTGGATTAACTTTTTCATCCGTTTGGCTCTGGCGGTTTAGGCGCATGTTCTTCACTAGTTTTTTTACTGAAACGCGCCGCGACCTTTTCGACGACAGAAAACGTGACCGGCACAATGAAAATGTCCACCAAGGTTGCGCCCAGCATGCCGCCGATGACGACGGTGCCAAGCGTTTGGCGCGAGACTCCGCCAGAACCGGACGCGAGCCAAAGTGGCAGGCAGCCGAGAATGAACGCAAATGACGTCATTAAAATCGGACGCAACCGGATGCGCGCACCGGTCAGCGCGGCTTCCGCGATCGGTTTGCCTTTTTCGTATTCGGTCTTGGCGAAGGAAATAATGAGGATGGCGTTTTTCGCGGCAAGGCCGATGAGCATGATTAAACCGATTTGCACATAGACATTGTTCTGAAAGCCGCGCAGAGTCAACGCGAGGAAGGCACCCAAAATGGCCGTGGGCGTGCCGAGCAAGACACTCATCGGCAGCGACCAGCTTTCAAATTGCGCGGCAAGAATCAGAAAAACGCACAAGACCGAAAGGCTGAAAATCAGCGTGGTGGAAACACCGGCTGCGGCCTGTTGCTCCTGAAATGACATGCCGAAATAATCATGGCCGATGCCCGGCGGCATGGTTTGCGCGAAAACTTCTTCTAGCGCTTTCGTCGCCTGGCCGGAACTGTAGCCGGGTGCCGCTGCGCCGTTGATTTGCGCGCAAGTGTATTCGTTGTAGTGCATGACAAATTCAGGGCCGGTGCGATGTTGAATTTCCGTGAACGCGGAGAGCGGGACGGCCTGCCCTTGTTTGTTACGCACATAAAACTGCAGGAGATTTTCGGCGCGGGCGCGATATTGGTCTTCGGCTTCCAGATAGACCTGCCATTGCCGCCCGAAGCGGTTGAAATAATTCACAAAATTGCCGCCCATGAAGGTTTGCAGCGTGCTGTAAACATCACCGAGCGGAACGCCCAGCTTCAAAACCTTGTCGCGGTCCACCTTGACGAAAACCTGCGGCACGCTGGGCAAATAGGTCGTCATGATGCCGGCCAGTTCGGGGCGCTTGCGCGCGGCGGCCATGAACTTGTCCAGATTTTGCGTAAGAAAGGCCGGGTCCTGACTGCCGGAGCGGTCTTCCAGCATCATGGTGAAACCGCCGGAAGTTCCGACGCCTGGAATTGAAGGCGGCGAAAATGCGGCAGCCGTCGCTTCAGGCAGTTTCGCCAATTCGCTGTTAATGTGCGTGCGAATTGCCAGGAGCTGTTCGTTAGATTTTGTCCGTTTGTTCCAGGGCTGAAGCGTCACAAAAAAGAACGCGTTGTAGGTGGCCTGCACCTGGCTCAGCAAACTAAACCCTTCGACGGTTAGGATATAATGCAGATATTGACCGGCCTGCCACTTCAATGAACGCTCCGGCATAAAAATATAGGAGAAGATGTCGCTAGCTTCCTGTTTAATCGTGCGAAGTGTCAATTTCATGATTGGAGTTACATTAATGACATGATCAAAGACTTTCGCGTAAGGGGGTCAATTTGTCCATGAGGTGTTCACCCCATGTGCCGTTGCCATGT
>Ga0302320_10001095_pt1 | contig 65011 bp, 69 predicted proteins | sample Bog_T0_3_FD_202130 | JGI IMG/M metagenome (GOLD analysis project Ga0302320, IMG submission 202130) | Peat permafrost microbial communities from Stordalen Mire near Abisko, Sweden - Bog_T0_3 | ecosystem: Environmental > Terrestrial > Soil > Wetlands > Peat | place: Sweden: Abisko, Stordalen Mire...
TGGGCAAGCCGGAGACGCTGCTGACGCGGGTGACGGATCGGCTGGGGCACGACCGCCGCTACGCGGTGGATTTCTCGAAGACGACGCGGGAACTGGGCTGGCGGCCGGAGATTTCGTTTGCCGACGGTCTGGCGCAGACCATCCGCTGGTATCAGGACAATCCGGAATGGGTGCGACGGTGCCGCAGCGGCGAGTACCGGAAGTATTACGAAGAGATGTACGGGGATCGCGAGGCTACGGCGCGGGCTTTATGAAAACTGCTGCCGCGCTGGGCGCTTTGCTGTTGATATCAGGGCTGGTGGGATGTGGCTCCGCGCCGGAACCTGCAGCTACGCCTGCACCGGTGAAGGCAGCGGTCGCGCCGGAACCACCGAAGGATCACACGAGCTTATTTCCCGATGCAGGCAAGATAGACACGTCGATGGTGGCGGATCATGTACTCGACATCAAGGCGCTGCCGGGCGGGTCATGGGCGGAGTATAACGTCAAGGGGAAGAAGTATGAGGAGTTCATCATCGATACGGATTCCACTCAGACCGCTGCGTTCATGCTGCTGGATGTGAAAGCGCAACTGGCAAATCCGCAGTATATTCCGTGGATGGGTGGGTACTTTGGAACGCTCGGCGATAAGCAGGTGTTCTGTTATTCCAAACTGCATTATGTCGCGGGTGTGGTGGGATTGGCGGAGGATAAGGCCGATCCGCTGGCGCGAACTTTAGCGGCGCAGTTGCACTGACTCAGGGCTCAAACCCATGCGCGTCATACTTGATCCCTTTCAGCAGAGGCCGGGGGAGTCGTGGAGTCATCCTTCCTGGTCCAATCTAATCGTTGTTTTGCCCTGGGTTCTGGGTGCAGGTCTGGCAATCCACGGGTGGATGAAGGACCGCGATGTCGCCACACGAGAATGTACTGTCGTCGGGACGATTACGGCGCACGAACCAGCCAATCACAACCGGTACGGATATATCTTTTCGCTAAGCTCTCACTCATATAGCGGATGGGATAGTCCAGGGAAGGAAGAGCCTCGCATTGGCCAACTCGTGACGGTATACTACGACCCGACCGACCCAATGCAAAACGCCCTTACCGATTTTGCCGAACTAGGCATTGAGAGTCTCGGCCCGCTTCCGGTGCTGCTCTTCGGTATTGGCGGACTGTTTTTTTTTATTCGTCAAAGGCGACGAAGCCGGCCTGCAAAATAAAAAAGGGGCAAGCGGTCTGCTTGCCCCCTTCATTCAGCTGAGTCAGCTTAAGCCAGAGCCTTCTTGCAGAATTCGTAGCACTTCCCGACTTCCGTGGCTGAATCGGAGCCTTCCGGAATCCGGTATTCGAGTTCGATGTTGGCCGGGAACTTGTACTTGTTCTTCTTCATCAGAAGAAGCACGTCCTTGATGGCAGTCTGACCCTGGCCCCAGGGCTGCGTGGCGCCGGCGGTGCCGCACTTGTCCGGCTTCATGCTGTCCTTCAGGTGGATGTTGGTGATGCGGTCGTGAATCTGCGGGATGTAGGTCATCGGATCGTAACCGGCCTGAGTGAAATGGCCGATATCGAGATTGACGCCGATGTACTTGCTATACGACATGATCTTGGAGAAGGTTTCCGGCTTGGCGAATTCCTCGTCGTCGTAGATATTGAAGTGGCCGTGGCCGCCCCACATGATCTTGTACTTATCGGCGAAAGGCGCGACGCGCTTCGCCATGGCGACGGTGGTGCTGCAAGACATGGCGCGAACGCCCAGATCGCGCGCCATCTGGAAGGCGTAATCGATCTCGTCGTCTTTCGTGCTGTTGATATTCATGTTGTAACAGAGGATCTGAACATCGACACCGGCGTCGTTGAACTTCTTCTTCACACCCTTCCAGGTGGTAGCGTTGGCTGCCATCTTCCAATCCGCAATCTTCTTCTGGGCAGCTTCCTGCTCTGGCGTCAGGGTTGCGGGACCACGGCCTCCACCACCGCGGCCAGCCGCAGGCGCAGCGCCGGCCTTCGCGATGGAATCGCGGCCAGAGGGCGTATTCGAGGGGCAGCCGTTGGGGGCCGTGGTGACATCAGCGGCGGCGCCGCCGCGACCACCAAAGCCACCGCCGCCGCGTCCCGATCCGCCGCGAGCACCGCCAAAACCACCGCCGCCGCGTCCGGGCGCCTGCGGGATGCCTGCAATAATTTCCGCATCTCCGGACATCAACTCCACTTCACTGAGGCCGATCTTCTGCATAGCCGCAGGCATATCGGACGCCGCGACGCCGGTGCCGTTGGGAGGCGGCGCACCACGGAAGCTATAGGTAATAGCTCCGATCTGCACGCCATCGATTTTTGAACTCTGGGCTGCCCGCGCTATATCGGCGAGGGACAGACCGGCTGCGGCTGGCACTGTGGCCATCGCGATCTTTCCGAAATCTCTTCTTGTGAATTCCATGAATACCCCTGGGTGAAAACGTCCAAGCTGATTATATAGGAGCCTGAACCTTTGGTAAGGCGCAGCCTCCGGTAATTTGGTTACCTACTTGCCGAGCGCCTGATCGATGGCCGCCTGGACTACGGGGGCCATCAGTTTGAAGCCGGCATCGGTGGGATGCAGTCCATCCATGGAGATGCCGGGCTTCATGGCGCCGTTTTCATCGGCCAGCGCACTGAAGTAATCGCAGTAGGTGGCGCCGACCTTTGCTGCGTAGGCCTTCATCCATGTGTCGATCTTCAGGATATCGGCGGGTGGGCGACCTTCGCTCATTTTGGCGCGGCCGTAATCGGCAATCGGCGTGACCGAGCAGAGGATCACTTTGATGCCGTGAGCCTGTGCGAGTTCGGTGATGGCCATGACGTTTTCCTGAATCATGGCGGCGGTGGTGGGTCCGTTATTGCGCGCGATGTCGTTGGTGCCGGCGAGCAGGACTACGGCCGCGGGTTTGAGATCGATCACATCGGGATACATGCGGACCAGCATCTGCGAGGTCACCTGGCCGCTGATGCCGCGGTTGACATAGGGCTTGCCGGGAAAAAAAGTCGCCAGTTTCCAGATATCGGTGATGGAGTCGCCGAGGAAAACGACGCGGCCGGATTCGGCCGGTTGCGCTTTGAGCTTCTCATCGTCGGCGTGGTAGCGGCCGAGCGCGTTCCAGTCCTGCAGTTGGTTGGCGAGGGTTTGCGCGGTGCCGGCGAGGCAGCAATTGGTGCGCGGGGGATTGTAATCGTCGGTGAGCTGGGCGGAGACGGTGAGCGGCAATGCGGCCGCTGCGAGCAGCAGGAAGTAGGATAGTTTTGACATAGGCCGCTTGGAATTATATAACGTTTGGCCGAACCAATTGATTGCCATGACAGGGAAGCAAATCGAGCAGAGCCGATGGCCTATGATCGCGCTGCTGACTTTTTGCATTGCGCGGCTCTGGCTGGTGCCGCTGCCGACGAGCTTCTGGGTGGACGAACTGGTGACCGCGTTTGTGGTGAAGCATCCGGGGCACGCGTCGTTCGCGGTGGCGCCGCAGGTTCCGCAATCGATCTATTACTGGCTGCCGCGGGCGGCGTTTGCGCTCGGCGGGCTGTCGGAAGTGGCGTTTCGGATTCCATCGATGGTGGCGATGGGGATCGCGTTGTGGCTGATCGGCCTGCTGGCGGCGCGATTGGTACATCCGGCGGCCGGGTGGTTTGCGGTGTTCGCGGCGCTTTCGATTCGCGGCATCGATTACTTCGCGATTGACGCGCGGCCCTATGGGCTGGGGATCATGGTGGCGTCGGCCTGCCTCTATTTTCTGGTGCGATGGCTGGATTCGGCGCGGTGGCGCGAGGCTGCTTTTTTCGTGCTGTTCGCCGCGCTGGTTTGGCGGGTGCACCTTCTTTACTGGCCGTTCTATCTGGTGATTGCGATTTACGCGGCGACGCGGTTAGCGGCCGGAGATACGCCCGTCCGGTGGCCACAGTGGGCAACGGTTGCGGTGGTGGGCGCGGTGGCGCTGCTGCCACAGGCGATGAGCGCGCTGAGCCTGGCGCACGGGGCGCATGCGCATTCTTTTGTCGCGCCGCCGACTCTGCATATCTTCGAACATGAGCTGCACTGGAATATACCGTTGCTCTGCGGAGCGGCGGCGTGGACGCTGACGAAGTTCGCGCGGCTGCGGTACCGGATTCGGCCTGGCGCGTGGGTGCTCATGCTGAGCTGGTGGTTGTGCCAGCCGGTATGCCTCTACATTTATTCGCATGTGACGGGGAACAGCATTTATGTGGGGCGATATTTGTCGGTGATGCTCCCGGGCGCGGCGCTGACGGCTGCGGCGGTGGTGGCGTGCTGGATGCCTCCGAAGGGCTGGCGAACGGCGGCGGCGACGATGGCGCTGGGGGCATTGATTTTTCAGGGCCACTGGGAATCGGTTTGGTACCGGCACGACGTATCGGACTGGCGTACGGCTGCGCGCGAGGTGAACCGATTCGTCGCGGACGCGGCGATACCCGTGGTTGTGCCGAGCCCTTTTATCGAGGCGCGTTCGCCGGCGTGGACACCGGATTACCCGCTGCCTGGGTTTCTCTATGCGCAACTGGATGGTTATCCGGTTATGGGTAAGCCTTATTTGATGCCGTTCGACAGTCCGGCGGATAGCGCCGAGGGTGTGCAATATGCGGAGTCGCTGTTAAGGAGCGGAGAGCTCCTGGGACGAGGCCGGTGGGTGATATACGGGCCTGAGAGGCATGTTCGCGACTGGCGGAAATGGTTTCAGCAGCGGACGGAGTTGGCTGGCTGGCTGAGTACGCTTCAGGAATTCGGAGATGTTTATGTGGCGGAGTTCCGGAAAGATTGATGTTCCCCGCGTTTTACGAAACGGACCCATTCCGGGCCGGCGGTGAGAATATTCGGTTGGCAAGGATCGGTCGGCTGTTGCCCCTTGCGGAGAAAGCTTCGGTCGGTCGTGCTCCGGGGCGGCGCGGAATTACGCCGCGGGTCGAGTTTTACGAAACGAACCCGACGGTCGGATGCTCAGTATGGCGTCGATGTGGGCCAGTCGGCGAGGCCCTGGGAGCGGGCTTTATCGGTGGCAAGCTGAGTATTCGACTGCTCTCCCGAGCTGGAGGCGGCGAGCGATTCTTCGACGATGCCGCAACGACGCAGACGCCGGGTGACGCGGCGGATTTCGTTGACCAGGTGTTTTCGAGGATGCCGACAGGGTCGAATTCGGCGTAGATGGCGTGTTCGCCGGGCGGACAAAATCGTGGAACTTGTCTGACATTTGGTGAATCCTTTCGGACACGGTTTTAGCATTCGCGCGGAGGGCTGGCTCGGGCGGAAAATTGCAAGCGTATGAAAACAGCGCAAATTGAGTTTTGACTTTTCTGTCACCGCGGGCGCTCAAATGAATTACACTTCGATTCATGCACAGAACTCTCGTTCGTCTTCTGCTTCTCGCCGCGTTTGCGCTCGCCTCCGTCTTTGCCGCCGATATCGATGGCAAATGGACCGCTACGTACGATACACAAAACGGACCCATCACCACTACGTGGGAACTGAAGGCCGATGGCGCGAAGCTGACAGGCAAAGCCAACTCGTCGTTCGGCGAACGCGCTGTCACCGAAGGGAAGATCGATGGCAAGGAAGTTTCCTGGGTGGAGGTCATCGACGCGCAGGGGACGACCATCCGCGTGGTGTGCAAAGGCACGCTCAACGGCGACGAACTCAAGCTCAGCCGCACAGTGGGTGAGTTCGGCACGACCGAGACGGTCGCGAAACGCGTGAAATAGAGAGCCTACGCCTGGGTGGCTTTGCAATAGCGCGCTGCCAGGCGGCGTACTTCTTCGACCAGTTCGGGCGGTCCGTTCAACTCGAAATCCACGCCGAGAAAAACCAGGTGCATGGCGAGCCTCTCATGACTGGACGCGCAGATTTCGAAATAACAGCTTTGGGCGTCGATCGGTTCGAGAACGCCGATGCCAGGCGGTAAGTGTTCAGCTATCACGTCGGCGGCGGCGAAGAGTTTGACGCGCGCGCCGCAGGTGGGCGCCCAGACGCCGCGCGTTACATACGCCGCGAGATCGGCCGACGGCGGATTGCGAGGCGAAAATCGCGAACCGGTGGTTACACGCGCCTGGATCCTGTCGACGCGGAAGGTGCGCCAGTCCGCGCGATCGGTATCCCACGCGACCAGATACCAGCGCCGCCCGGTATTGACCAGGCGGTGGGGTTCGACGGAACGGGCGCTGGCCACGCCACCGCGATCGCTGTAGCGGAAGCGCAGCATTTCGAGATCGCGGCAGGCGCCGGCAATCACCGAGAGCATCTTTGCGCCGACCGCGGATTCCATTCGCGCGGGCATCACAATTACCGACTGCAAGGCCGCCACGCGTCTGGCCAGACGCGCCGGCAGGATCTGCTCGATCTTCGATAGCGCCCGGACCGAAGCCTCCTCGACGCCCTCCACACTTCCGCTGGCGGCGAAGCGCAGGCCCAGCGCGACAGCTACGGCCTCATCGTCATCGAGCAGCAGCGGCGGCATGGTGGAACCTGCGCCTAACTGGTAGCCGCCCTCCGCGCCGCTTGTGGAATGGATCGGATAGCCGAGAGTGCGCAGTTTATCGACATCGCGGCGCAGGGTTCGGCTGGTGACTTCGAGACGCAGCGAGAGATCGTGGCCCGACCAGTACCGGCGACCCTGGAAGAGCGACAGCAGGCGGAGGAGGCGCGCGGAGGTTTCCAGCATCAGTTTATTTTGTCACGGAATTGAGGACCGAACATGTCCGCAATGGCTGATATTCTTTTCCCATGACCAACTGTCAAACCATCACACTCGACTTCGACGAAGAAATGAAAAACACACGTAAGCTTCTGGAGCGCGTTCCGCTCGACGATGCGCACCGCGGTTATAAGCCGCACGTGAAATCGATGGCCCTGGATCGCCTGGCCACTCATGTCGCGGAACTTCCTTCATGGGTGAAAACGGCGCTCGAAACGGATGAACTGGATTTGCAGCCTGGGTTTAAGCCGCAGATCGCGGCCACTACCGCTGAGCTGCTGGAAATATTCGACAGGAATGCAGAGGGATCACGGGCGGCGATCGGGAAGGCCGACGACGCGGCTATGCAGAAGGAGTGGACGTTTAAGTTTGCGGGCAAGAGTGTCTTCAGTTCGCCACGCGGTCAGATGGTGCGCAACTGCATCGATCATATGATTCACCATCGCGCGCAGCTGGGGGTCTATCTGCGACTGAACGATGTTGCGATTCCGGGGATGTACGGGCCGTCGGCCGACGATCCTTCTATGTTCTGAGGTGAGGCTGCTCACAAGGCTACTGGGCGGCTTTTGCGAGGACCAGTTGCAGGGGATCGCCGGCGGTCGGGCCCGGTTTGCAGTCCGGTTTCGCGGCTTGCCAGAGTTTGCCGGCAACTTCGAGATTGGCTTCAGCGGCCTCGGGCTGAGCGTTGGGTGTAACCCTGCGGGTGAGCGCCGTATTGGCCGAATCGAGCAACGGCTTCGCGCTCTCTGCGTGAGACGGCGTCATGCAGAGCGTTACACGATCGGAGACGAGCTGGAGGATATGGACGCTGCGTTCGTAGCGCTCCGGCCCGGCGAGGCCGCGGCGCATGGGATCGAGATTCAGAACCTGGTCGGTGATTTCGAGGGCCTTGCGTGCAGTGGACGCGCCTGGAGCGTTCGGGGCCAGGTGAAGAGCGGCGACGAATGCAGTCTGGGCGGCGGCAAAATCGCCAAGCGCAAATTCGGCGTCGCCCAGGCCCTGATGAGCTTCGGCATCCTGAGGGGCGGCGTGCACCAGATCGCGAAATATTGCCGCCGCGCGAGTGGGGGAACCGGCAGTCATGAATAGGCGGGCCAGACGGGCTTGCGTGGCGGCGTCGGGAGATGCGTCTTCCTGGAGGGGCAAGAGTTCCGCGAGGAGTTCGGCCTTCGAGTTTCGTCCGGCGAGAAGGCCGGCGAGTTCGAAGCGGACCTTCACCTGGTTCGCGGCGGCGTCCTGCTTCCACTGGCCGTAGATGGCGCGGTGGTAATAGAAGGCGGCCTGCTCGAATTGCCCTTCCTTCGCAAACACGCGCGCCATGGCGAGATTTGGGGCTCCTGCCATGGAATCGGCCTGCAGCAGATCCGTCAGGGTGGAGTTGGCTTCATCGAGCTGGCCCGCATCGAGCAGAGCCTGGCCGAGGGCGAGGGGATAATCCGGGTTATTGCGCGCGTTGGCGATAGCGGAGTGAAAAGAGTCCGCGGCATCCGAATACTTGTGTTGCTGGAGCAGAAGTTCACCTTCGCGAGAGAAGCGCGCGGCTGCGAGAGATGTTTCGTTGCGTTCGGTCCTGGCGAGCACGGTATCCACCACGACGAGCGACGCGGCGGCAAGGGCCACAAAGAAGAGCGTGCGAAAGAACGAATGACGCGATAGTGCGATTTCCGGATTCGGCATGATTAATCTCCGGTGGCCGGTGCGGCGGGCGAGTGGCCGACGACCCCATAGGCCTTCAACACGTCATCGAGAACAACGATACCCATCAGCTGCCGCACGCTGGCACGGCTGACGACGGGCAGGACGCTGCAACCGCCCGACCCCATGCGTTCAAGCACGAGATGCAGAGAGTGATCGGGGTGGATATGGATAAACTCCGGGCTGGCGGAATTGCGCGAGGGCAAGTCATTGAGAAGAGTTTCGAGCGTTGTGGCGCCGGCCTCGCGCGCAATCGCGTTGGCCAGATCCTTACGGCGGACCATGCCGGCGAGACCGGACGGAGCGGCAACCGGCCAGGCGTCGAGACTGGAATCCTGCGCTTGCTGAAGCGCCGCCTGTACGGTGGTCTGGGCAGAGAGGACCAGTGGCGCGGCGCGCATGACGAGTGTTGCGTTGCCGGGTCCTGTGGGTCCGTGGGCGTGTGCACTCGGAAGGTGGACGCCATCCTGCTGGGCGAGCGCGTCGTAGATGGTGACGGGCTGGAATTTCTGCGAGATGAAATAAGCGATAGTATTCGAGATCATGAGCGGAACGATGATGGTGTAATCGCGCGTGAGCTCGAAGATCATGATGACGGAGGTGAACGGCGTACGGATGATACCGGCGAAGGCGGTCCCCATGCCGACCAGCGCGTAGGCGCCGGGGCCGGCCGTGATGCCGGGGAACAGCTTGTGGGCAATTCCACCGGTGGCCGCGCCCATCATGGCGCCGATAAATAAGCTGGGGCCGAAGATACCGCCGGCGTTGCCGGACGCGTAGCAGGTAGCGGTGGCGACAATCTTGAGCAGGCCCAGGAGGACGACCATTTTGAGCACGGCATCGCCGTTCAGAACGCGATCGATGTAGTCGTAGCCGACGCCCATGACATCGGGGTAGAAGTAGCCGAGCAGGCCCACGGTGAGGCCGCCGACGACGGGCTGGATCCAGACGGTGGACTTCGGCAGACGCATGAAGCGCGCGCGCATGCCGAGGAGGAGTTTGACGAAAACAACGGAGGCGAGTCCGCCGACAACGCCCAGCACGGCGTAGATGCCGAGCTCTTCCGGATGCACCAGACGGTAGGCGGGGACGTGGAATAAAGGGTCGTCGCCGAGGAAGTAGTGGAGCACCATCCAGGCGGCGGCGGAACTCAGGACGGCGGTGCCGAGCACGGTGGCGTGGAGGTCGCCCATGATCTCTTCGAGGGTGAACATGACGGCGGCGATCGGAGTATTGAACGCGGCCGCGAGGGCGGCGGAACAGCCTACGGGGATCAGAGCTTTGACCTGCTCGACTTTGAGGCCGGCGTTGCGTCCTATGACGGAGGCGACGCCGGCGCCGATCTGGACCGAGGGACCTTCGCGTCCGAGCGCGAGGCCGCTGGCGAGGGAGGTGGAGCAGCACAGCAATTTGCCCACGATGGTGCGAAAGGTGATGAGGCCATCGTTGACGACGAGGGCGAATTTGGCCTGCGGGATGCCGCTGCCGCGGGCGAAGGGGAAGTATTTCGCGAGGAGGAAGCCGGTAGATAGCGCGCCCAGGGTTGGCACCAGAATGCGACGCCATCCGGAACCGCCGGCGGGATACATGTGGGCGGCCAGACGTCCGGTGACCAGGATGAAGCCGACTGTGACGAGGCCGACCAGGATGCCGACTACAAGGCTGAGAACCAGGACGAGTTGATTCTCGCTTTGCCGGAGCTCATCGAGCCAACTGCGTATTTTTGAGAAAGCGGGTGCGGGGGAAGTTGCGGTCATCGTGCTGGCTCCTTTCAGCTTAGGACACGACCTAAGGCCCGGGATCGCGCGATAATAAACGATGATGATGCTGAGAACGCTGGCGACGATCGGTCTGGTGACGTTCGCGATGATGCTGCATCCCGAGGGCGCACCATCGGCGGAAGGCGATGCGGCGACGATCGTCAATTCGGGTTCGACGAATCGAGCGGGATTCCGGATTGTAGTGGAGCGGTCGGGAGCCGCGGAATTCACGGCGACGCCCCGAAGGCGGGTGGTGCAGCCGGGGCCAATGGCGCCGATTCAGATGACAGTGCCGCGCGCGCTGACGGAGCGCTTTTATGCCGATCTGAAGGCCGCGAGCCCGCTTGCTTCATTGGCTGAAATGCACTGTATGAAGAGCGTGTCGTTCGGATCCGTGCTGACGGTCGCGCTGGGCGGGGACGAATCGCCGGATCTGAGTTGCGGAGATGGCGGCAACGTGGTTTTTGGAAATCTCATTCGCGATGTCAATGAGATCGTTGCGCTGTTTCAGGGCAAATGAGCGTTGAGATCCTTTTGATACAGACCTACGATCCATCCACCAATCCGATGAACACGGTGGAGTGGCTGTTCGCGGCCATGGAATGCGTTCATATTGGCTCTTTCGCGCTCTCGGTGGGGACGATTGCCATGGTGGATATGAGTCTGCTGGGGGCAGGGGTGAAAGGCCGAAGCCCGGCGCAGATTCTGCGGGCAACCGAATTGTGGACTATGGCCGGTCTGATGATCGTCATCTCGGCGGGGCTGGCGATTTTTTCATCCGATCCGCTGCGCTATTACTACAGTCCGACATTCCGGTTTAAGATGTGGGCGCTGCTGGCGGGTATCGTGTTCAACTATACGATCCATCGCAGAGTGGCGCTGTCCGGTTCGTCGCCTGCCGTTGCGAGAATCACCGGCGCGGTATCGCTGATCATCTGGATCACGGTGATTTTCTGCGGTCTGTTTTTCTCTTTTACCGCGGGCGGATACTAACGAATGGATATGTCCGTCGCGTCTCTCAGCCATGCGATTCAGAGCAGCGATTTCTTCACCGCGGTTCGTCAGTCCGAGTTGTTTTATCCGGCGGTGCTGGCGACCCACCTGACCTGCATCGCGATATTTGGCGGCATGATTCTGATGACGGATTTGCGCCTGCTGAATCTGGCGTTCCGGCATACTCCGGCGAGCGTGGTGATCGAGTCCATGCGGGTCTGGAAGCGCATCGGGTTCGTCATCATGATTGGGTGCGGCGTGCTGCTGGCTGGCTCGCACCTGGATAAATACTATCCGAATCCATATTTTCAGCTCAAGCTGTCGCTGCTGGTGGTTACGGGTATCCATGGACTGATCTTCCATCGCAGCGTGTATTACAACGCCGGTCTGGATCGGGATGGCAGGCTGCCGGTGCGGGCCGCGGTTGCCGGAGGGACTTCGCTGGTGCTGTGGCTGAGTATTATGACGTGCGGGCGCTGGATCGCTTATTACGACGACCCGCATGCTATTGCGCGACTGGTGAGAGGGTTGCTGCGGCTGGTGTGAAAGCGGCGGGCGATTAACGAGCCTGTCCGCGAAACGATTTAAAAATCTGGAGCCACCCGCCGGGATCGAACCGGCGACCTGCTGATTACGAATCAGCCGCTCTACCAACTGAGCTAGGGTGGCCTGGAAGGGGTTTCATCCCTTTATATCACGACGTCCCGTATGGCTCCCGCGCTGTACTGCTTTGGCCCCGCAGGTCTCCGGCTCCTGCGCTGCCCCCAGCTGATCCCAAGGTTGCCACGCGAGTCCGTTATGTTGGCGGGGCAGGATCTGCATTTTTCAGGTGACACGGAAACCTTTTCGACACTCGGCCCTAATATGAAACGTGTAATCCGATATAAGTCAGATTACAGAATCCACTTACTTCTTATTTCCGTTGCCGGTGTCGTCAAGAATATAAATCTTCTCGCCGGGTTTGGCGAGTTTGAGGCGCTGACGAATTTCCATTTCCTGCTCGATCGGATTGTTTTCCAGGCGATCGATCCGCTGCTCTTTTTGCACATTTTCCCGCAGAATCTGCTGGTTTTGCTGCTCGTATTCCGCAACCTGGTGGCGCTTGGCCAGCAGTGCGGGAATGCCGCCCGGGCCTTCGAGAACGATGAAAGCGTAAGCAACGCCGGTAAGAACCACAATCGCGTAGGCAGTCTTCAGAGCGGGATTTCGCATAACTGATCAGTATCCGGAAAGAGAAGTATCTTGTCATCGATAGTAACATTGAATGAGTCCGTCATGACAGAAAAAATCGTTGTACTTAGTACGTGCGGGTCGGAGGAAGAAGCGGTGCGAATCGCAAAGCGTCTGGTCGAAGGGCGCGTTGCCGCATGCGTGAATCTGATTCCGCGAATCCGCAGTATTTACCGCTGGGAAGAAAAGGTGGAAGACGCCACGGAATGGATGCTGCTGATCAAGACGTCGCGCGAACGCTACGAAGCGCTGCGCACGGTGCTCGAAGCCGCGCATTCCTACGAACTGCCGGAGGTTCTGGCGCTGCCGGTGATCGCGGGTTCGGCGAACTATCTGGCCTGGCTCGATTCGGAGCTCCAGCTTGGCTGAGATCCGCGCGTTTCTCTTCGACATGGACGGTGTGATCGTCGATTCCAATCCGCTGCATCGCGAATCGTGGGCCGAATACAACCGCCGCCACGGCGTGGAGACGACCGAAGCCATGCAGCAGCGGATGTACGGCAAGCGCAACGACATGATCGTGCGCGATTATCTGGGCCAGCATCTGACCGACGCCGAGGTTTTCGCGCACGGGGCGGCCAAGGAAAAACTGTACAGGGAGCTGCTGGGGCCGCGGCTGACTGAAACACTGGTGCCGGGGCTGGTGGGATTTCTCGAACGCTATCCCGCGATGCCGAAGGCAGTGGCCAGTAACGCGGAACCAGCCAACATCGAGTTCGTTTTGCAAAAAGCCGGCCTCAGCCGCTTTTTCTCCGTCGTTGTGGACGGACAGCAGGTAGCCAATCCCAAGCCGCATCCCGACGTTTATCTCCGTGCGGCGGACCTGCTTGGCATCATCGCGGCGGACTGCGTTGTTTTCGAAGACTCGCTTGGTGGCGTGGCGGCCGGGCTGGCGGCGGGCATGCGGGTGATCGGGATCACTACAACCTATCGGGAACTGCCCGGCGCTTCGTTGCTGGTGCGCGACTTCGACGATCCGGCTCTCGAACACTGGCTACAGGAGGCCGGGCTGGATAAAGTTCAAGGCGCGTAATGCCGATGACGGAGTTGTGAACCGCTTTTTCGCGCTCCAGATTCTGTTCGTAACGTTGCTGGGCGCCAGGCAGGATTATTCAGGGCCAAGGCCACCGCAGAAAGATACGGTGTATCTGGTACATGCCGATCAGTTGGTGGCCACGGAGGTCGGCATGGCCACGAAACAAGCCATGGGCGATAACGTTACGTACATCGTTCCGGGCGAGAGATCGACGGTGCGAACGCCGCTGGCGAGTCCGACGCTCGTGATCGAAGCGGGGAATCTGAACGCGGACAAGCTCCGGTTATTCCGCCTGGATGTCAGAAACGGCCATCGCGAAATGAGGTTCGATTACAAGGGCAGAGGCGGGGCGATGCCGCTGCGCGCGGATATCGCGAACGTGGCCGATGGGCTCTACCGGATCGATGTTGTGGACAGTCTGGCGGACGGCGAGTATGCGCTCAGTCCGGATGGCGCCAACGATGTCTTTTGTTTTGAGGTGTTTTAGTGCTTTTGGAGCGGCGGTGCGATTTTCGGCCAGCGGCGGCCCGCATTGTGCTACACTGTCATTGAAACTAAACGAGAAAGAAAAAGAAGGAGTAGCAACCCCCGGATGGCATTGGCGGCAGAAGCAAAAAAAAAGATCGTAGCCGGTAATCAGACCCACAAGTCGGATACAGGTTCACCGGAAGTGCAAATCGCACTGTTGAGCACGCGTATCGCTCAATTGACCGACCATTTCAAGTCTCATCAGAAGGATCATTCTTCGCGGCGCGGTCTGTTGACCCTCGTGGCGAAGCGCCGCCGTTTGTTGACGTATTTGAAAGCCACCAGCCCGGAGCGCTACAAAGCGGTTCTGCTGAAGCTTTCGATCCGTCATTGATTTTCTTGTCGGGGTCCATACTCGAAGCGGTTGCCTGTTCGGTCTGAATGGTTCAGGCCGGTCTTGTTGAGACTTTGACAGGCAACTTCGCACGTCCGTTTGCAGGGCTGCGAAAATGCGGCTGCCGTGTTATCGGCGCGCCGTACCCTCCTTTATTTAATCCCTCGTAGAGTTCAGAACAGTCGCGCTACCGGTGTTTAACCCGGTGCGCGGCGGATTAAGGATAGCCGGGGAATGTAACCCGGCACAGAACAATAAATGAACATACAAACAGTTGAAGTCGATCTCGACGGCCGCAAGCTGACCATTGAGACCGGCAAGATCGCCAAACAGTCTCACGGCAGCGTAGTCGTGAGGTTCGGCGACTCGGTCGTCCTCGTGAGCGCCTGCATGGCGCCGAAGCCGAAACCGAACCAGAGCTTTTTCCCTCTCACCTGCGATTACCGCGAATACACCTACTCGGCGGGCAAGATTCCCGGCGGCTACATCAAGCGCGAAGGGCGTATGTCCGAAAAGGAAACGCTCACCAGCCGGATGATCGACCGGCCGATCCGCCCGCTATTCCCCGACGGCTTCCTCAACGAAACTCAGGTCATTGCTTTTGTGCTTTCGGCCGACCCCGATAACGATCCTGGCGTGCTCGCCCTGGTGGGCGCGGGCGCCGCTCTCGCCATTTCGGATATTCCGTTCGGCCACATCGTCAGCGCAGTTCGCGTCGGCATGGTGGATGGCAAGTACATCGTGAACCCGACTTATGAGCAGAGCCGTGCGGCAAAGCTCAACATCACCATCGCGGCCACGCCCGATGGCATCTGCATGGTGGAGTCAGGCGCTCAGGAAGTGTCGGAAGCCGACATTCTCGGCGCGCTGGAATTCGGCCACGAAAACGTGAAAAAGATCGCCGCTGCGGTGAAGCAGCTGGTTGCCGTTTCAGGCAAGACGAAGAGGGTGTTCGTTACGCCGGAACTGAACAAGGAACTCTACGCCGCCATCGAAAAGAAGGTCCGCAAGGATCTGACCGATGCGCTGGATACGAAGAAATACTCCAAGCTCGAAAGCTACGCGCGCGTTGACGAAGCGCACGATCTGGCTCTTACCGATGTGCCCGAAGAGCAGAAGGCGGAAGCCAACGAAATCTTCAAGAACCTCAAGGAACGCATTTTCCGCGACGAGATGCTGGATTCGCATCGCCGTCCGGATGGCCGCAAGTTCGACGAAGTCCGCGACATTTGGGGTGAAGCAGGCCCGCTGCCGCGTACGCACGGTTCGGCGCTGTTTACGCGCGGCGAGACGCAGGCACTGGTCACAGTCACGCTCGGTACAAAAGACGACGAACAGCGCATTGAATTGCTCGAAGCCGGCGAATACTTCAAGCGCTTCATGCTGCACTACAATTTCCCGCCGTTCAGCGTCGGCGAAGTGGGCTTCATGCGCGGCGCGGGTCGTCGTGAAATCGGCCACGGAGCGCTCGCGGAACGCGCCGTTTTGGGCGTACTGCCCACTCAGGAAGCATTCCCGTACACCCTGCGCGTGGTCAGCGACATTCTGGAGTCGAATGGTTCCAGTTCCATGGCCACGATTTGCGGCGCCAGTATTGCGCTGATGGATGCCGGTGTGCCGATCACGGGCGCGGTCGGCGGCGTGGCGATGGGTCTGGTGAAGGAAGGCGACAAGTACGCCATCCTGACCGATATCGCGGGCGCGGAAGATCACTACGGCGATATGGATTTCAAGGTCGCCGGAACCCGCAATGGCATCACGGCGCTCCAGATGGATATCAAGGTGCCGAACGTCACTGCGGTCCTGATGAAGGAAGCGCTGGAGCAGGCTCGTCAGGGCCGGCTGCACATTCTCGACTGCATGGATAAAGTGATCGGCGAAGCGCGCAGCGAAATGTCGCCCTACGCTCCGCGCATCTACACCATGAAGATTCCGGTGGACAAGATCCGCGACGTCATCGGACCGGGCGGCAAGATTATTCGCGGCATCATCGAACAGACCGGCGTCAAGATCGACGTGGAGGACGATGGCACCATTCACGTGGCCTCGAACGATCCGGTGGCGTCGAACAAGGCGCTCCAGATTATCCGCGACCTCACGGCCTCGGCTGAAATCGGCAAGACCTATCTGGGCAAGGTGGTACGGATCGTCGACTTTGGCGCATTTGTCGAAATCTTCCCCGGCACCGATGGCCTGCTGCACATCAGCGAAATCGCGGAAAATCGTGTCAAGGAAGTTCGCGATGAGCTGAAGGAAGACGACCAGATTCTGGTGAAGGTGATCGGCCTCGAAGGCAACAAGATCAAGCTCAGCCGGAAGGCCGTTCTCAAGGAACAGCGCGAAAAAATCAAGGCTGGCGCGTAGTCGCCCCCTTCAATTGCACGCAATAAAAACGCCCCGCCGGGCCACCGCGCGGGGCATTTTTACGAGCGGAATCGCCTTGCCCTTCCGCTCAGGCAGTCCCGATGATTTTCTGAAAGTATTCGATGGTGGGCCGCAGTCCTTCTTCGAGCGGCACCTTCGGCTCCCAATGCAGCACGCGCCGCGCCTTCGCAATATCGGGCCGGCGCTGTTTCGGATCGTCCTCGGGCAGCGGCTGCCGGATTAGCGTGCTCTTGCTGCCGGTTTGATCGATAATCATTGTGGCGAATTCCAGAATGGTCATTTCGCGCGGATTGCCGATATTGACCGGCATCACCTCATCGGACAGCATCAGCCGGTAGAGGCCATCCACCAGATCGCTCACATAGCAGAAACTGCGCGTCTGCGAGCCGTCGCCGAAGATCGTGATCGGCTGGTCCTGCAGCGCCTGATCGAGAAACGCAGGCACCACACGGCCATCGTTCAGCTTCATGCGCGGGCCGTAGGTATTGAAGATGCGCGCAATGCTGGTCTTCACCCCTCGCGCGCGGTGCCACGCCATGGTCAGCGCTTCGGCGTAGCGCTTGCTTTCGTCGTAGCAGGAACGCGGACCCACCGGATTCACGTTGCCCCAGTACGTTTCCGTCTGCGGATGGACCGTCGGATCGCCGTAGGATTCCGAAGTGGACGTGATCAGAAACTTAGCGTTATTCTTCTCCGCCAGTTCCAGCATGTGACGCGTGCCGAGCGACCCGACATCGAGCGTTTCAATCGGATGAGCGAGGTAGTCTTTCGGGCTGGCCGGGGATGCCGCGTGAATGACGAAGTCGAACGGCCCCTCCGCCATAAAAGGGGCTATGACATCCTGCCGCCTGAACTCGAACGCCGGATTGCCGGCCAGATGCGCGATATTGCGCTCAGCGCCGGTCAGGAAATTATCCAGACCCAGCACCGAATAGCCTTCGCTCAGGAGCCGGTCACAGAGATGGGAAGCAATAAAACCGGCCGCGCCGGAAATCGCGACACGCTTCACAGACTGACTCTGAGTTTTTGATTGTGGAGACAGGACATCTCCTCGAATTTAGCATTCATCCCGACGCCGACGCTAATAAGCGAACGACCGGTCCTGATGCAGGCCGTTTTTCGCGAGTTCATCCAGTCGGCGGATCATTTCCTCAATGCTCTTGGCCTCCAGAGGTATCAGCGCACAGATCATGGAGATCGGAAGAATGACTTCGCGATGCTTCTGGGTGAGGGAGTGCTGCAGTTTCGTGGCGGCGAAGCGCTTCAGTTCGGCTGAAATGCGTGGGTCCGTCCCCTTTTCCACCAGACCGAGCAGATACGGCCCCCTCCAGCGAAACAACAGGCGCGTCGCGGCAAAAAAACCGGTGAGATGGCCGCTCATGACACGAAGTATTTCGTCGCCCGCTTCAAAACCAAAACGCATATTGATGGTATCGAGACGTCGCACCGCGAAGACCGCGGCATTGTAATGCTCGCGGCGGTTCCATGCGGCCATGATCGCGTCAACAGCCCGGCGTGAACCCGGCAGCCCGGTCACGGCATCGATATCGGCGCCAACAGGAGAGGCGGCCAGCGTCGGCGTCTGGTCCCGCTGGAGCACCTCGATGCGGATGTCTTCGAGACAGGCGACGAGGCGTTCCCTGGCCGCCATCATGTCGTCTGAATGGCGTGCCTGTGCCACGTCGCGTTCGCTTTCCTTCAGTTCTAGGGCTTGTGTTTCACTGGCATGCGAGACGGTCAGCAGGGAGTCGGAAAGGAGCGCGATTGCGCCTTCCAGTTCGTTTTGCCTTGCGGCGATGGCCTGACTGGCGGCTAAACTATGTTCCTCCAGCGTGCGGATTGCCGAACCCGCCAGCAGCAGCTTCGAATCGTCGTCCTCGGTTGTGGCGAACTGATCGCGGAGTTTGCGGAGCGAACGCTGAAAAAGCTCGAACTCACCCTCGTCGTGGCAAAAAGAATGGAGCGCAAGCCCCTGAAGCAGCACCGAAATGATCCTGTTCAGCGAATCGATGTGGCGATCCCGGGGGCTGTGAAGGAACGGATTGATAGAAAGCATGGGCGGCTGCATATTGTTCGGCCCATGCCGGGAAAAGCTTTAGCGCCGTATTACTGAAACGCCCGCCCCACCATTTGCTCGATCGGTTGCATAGCCGCGGGCGAGCCCGTAAAGACCTCATTCGGGAAGTGCCGCGAGCTGATGATCTGCTGGAAAATCTCCGGCCCGGCGTTCACGTTCAGACCCAGGCCGGCGAGATACTGCAGACGCAGATTCCTGTCGCGATTGATCTGCGCGGTGCGCATCCACTGCCGCAGATCCGCCGAATTCGCCGCGTAGGTGGAGAGCAGATTCAGCACACTCGGGAAGCCGACATCGTTCAGCGAATCCCGCACCGCCGCGTACTTTGGCTGCGCCAGCTTGGCCTGCAATGCATCCACATCGATCGGCAATTTCTCCACCTGACCCATCAGCACCACGTCATAACCCGATCCATCGGTATTCAGATTGCCCCAAATTGTGCCGTTCGGGAAGGCCTCGAAGAACGTGGCGATTTCGCTCTGCACGGTTTCAAACGAACTCTCATAGAGCGGCACCCACTGCGTCACAATGCCGCCGGGATTCAGGTGGCGCTTGCAGAGTTCGAAATATTCGGTGGTATAGAGCGACGCCATACCCTTAACCCAGGGATGAATCGGATCCGAAGTAATGATGTCGAACTTCTGGTTGGCCGTAAGAATGAAGTGGCGGGCATCGTCGAAAACGATGTGCGTCCGGGGATCTTTCATGACATCGTGGTTGGCGCCGCCGAAGTATTTTGCCGTGGCAGGCGGGATACGCGGTTCAATCTCGCAGATTGTAATGTGCTCCACTTCCGGGTGCACCACGAAAGAGCCCGCGGTCACCCCGGCTCCGCAGCCCACCACCAGAATCGAGCGCGGATTGGTATGCAGAATCGCAGGCAGATGGCCCAGCATGCGCTGCAGGCTCATATCCTGCGGTTCGGTCGAAGCCTCCACCTTGCCGGTCACGTGAAAGTAGACGGTCTGGTCTTCCCACTTCGAATAGGCGATCGACGAATTCATGCCGTCCGTGGTGTAAAGCAGATTCCAGTTGCCGGTAGTGGTGGGCAGGCGCCGTCCGAACCCGATCAGCTTCCAGGGTGTCGCCGGCAGCGCCCACGCGAGCAGCAGCGCGGCGCAGAAACCGAGTGTCAGCTGCGGGCTGAGCTTTTTGAACGAGAGTCCGATCATCACACCGGCGCCGACCAGGCTGATCACGATCAGCATCTGCTCGGAGCCGTGCAGGCTCAGTGCCGGGATCAGCACGAGGCTGAACATCACCGCGCCTACGATGGCGCCAATAGTATTCGCGCCGTAGATCTCGCCAACCACCCGCCCGGAATCCACGTTCGCTTCGCTCTCCGCCGCGCAGGCCAGTGCGATAGGAAAACTCGCGCCCCAAAGCAACGCTGCGGGAAATATCGGCAGGATCGACCGCCAGATGTCATTGAGGAAGCCGATCCACGGCCCCGCGGTGGAATTCAGATTACCTTCCCAATAAGGCAGCCAGTCGGCCAGCAGGATTCCCGCCCACGCAATCGCGATGGCGAGCATCACCTGGCAACTGATCAGCAGCAGCCGTGGATTGCCTCTTTTCTGAGCGATGCGCGAACCCGCCGCGCTGCCGATACCAAGTCCTGCCAGGAACACGCCGAGAATAATGGAGAACGTGTAAGTGGTCGGTCCCAGCATCAGCGAAAGCAGCCGGGTCCAGACCACCTCAGCGCCCAGTGCGGTCAGCCCCGACACGCCGATCGAAAAATAAACGTCCCAGGGGCGTTTTCCCGCGCGTGCGCCGGCAGCCGCAACAGGTGCGGAAGCAACTGTTGCGGCTGCATCTACAGACCGCAGAATTCCGAACGATGCCAGCGCGATGATCAGGTTGATCGCCGCCGCAAGATAACTGGCGATCGACATGTCATAAACGCGCAGCAGATAGAAGCCCGCGAGGAAGCAGCCGAGCACGCCGCCTGCGATGTTGGCGCCGTAAAAATAGCCCCACCAGGCCGCGGCCGATGGCGTGGATTCCACCCAGCGCGCGATCAGCGGCAGCGTGGCGCCCATCAGGATGGTGGGCGGCAGCAGGCAGATGGCGCAGCAGATACTGCGCAGCGCGGCGTTCGGCAGGCCGCTTGTGACGCTCTCTACATAGAAATTCTGCAGCAGCGGCAGCCCGAACAGCACCAGAACGCCGCACACGCCCGTGGCTAGTTCCAGTAGCGCATAGATGCGCAGCGGGTTCTGGCTGGTGGGAATCAAACGCGGCAGCAACAGACTGCCGATGCACATGCCTCCCATCCACGTCCCCAGCAGCACAGCCAGCGACATGGCGTTTGAGCCGATCACCAGCTGCAGCAGCTGCAGCCACACAATCTCGTAGATCAGGGCCGCGCAACCGCTCAGAGCGAAAAGTGCAAGCAGCGCCGGCAAAAGCCGGCCGGTGAGAGTACTGCCCGAAGGGGCACTGGAAGTAGTGGGGGTCACAGGAATTCACAATGATACTGCGTTGGGTTTTGCCGCCAATAAATGGGGACGGCGGAACTTTGGAATCAGTTACCCTGACTACATGTCACGGATTGTGAATCGCGTGCTTACGGCATTCGCGCCCTCCTTCTAAATCGTCTTCGTAGACCCGCCATCGATATCGATCAGCGACCCATGCAGTGACCGCCCCATCGGCCCCACAATAAATCCCACCAGCGCCGCAATCTCCTCCGGTTCGGCCACTCGCGTGATCTTTTCCGCGCTCAGAAAAATCCGCAACGCCTGTTCCCCGGTCACCCCTTTCTCCGCCGCAATCCGTGCCAGGCGCGTATCCAGCCGCGCGGTTCGCACCGGCCCCGGATTCACGCAGTTCACCTGCACGCCATCGCGCAATCCCGTCTCCGCCAGCGATTTCGTGAAAGACAGCAAAGCCGCATTGACGGACCCGCCAATTGCGAACTGCGCTCCCGGCGTCCGGCCGCCCGAGCCCGAAATGTGAACAACGGAGCCGCAACGCGCGCGCAGTTGAGGCCACGCCGCCCGCGTCAGCCTCACCGCGCCGAAAAACTTCAGCGCAAAGCCATCCATCCAGTCGTCGTCGGAAAGCTCTTCAAATTCGCCGCGCTTCGTGGCGCCCGCATTGTTCACCACGATATCGATCGCTCCGAAAGCATCCACCGCCCTCCGCGCAACGGCCGCACTAGCGTCTGCTTCGCGCAGATCGGCAGCCATCAGGACTGCCTTCCCGCCGGCCCCGGTAATCTCCAGCACCGCCGCATCCAGCAACGCAATATCGCGCGCAGTGAGTACAACGTTCGCGCCTTCGCCGGCCAGATGCAGCGCAATGGCGCGTCCGATCCCCCGGCTTGCGCCTGTCACAATAGCCGTCTTACCCGTCAGCGTCTTCATCAGAAACCAGATTATTACAGCGCCAGCAATACCCGCGCGGTACCGTATTCTTTATGCAGACAAGGCAACTGGGAACGAGCGATCTTCAAATCACGCCCCTCGGGGTCGGCGCGTGGGCCATGGGCGGCGCCGGATGGGCATTCTCATGGGGCGCGCAGGATGACGACGCCTCCATCGGCGCCATTCACGCCGCTCTCGATAAGGGCATCAACTGGATCGACACCGCTCCCGTCTACGGACTCGGCCATTCCGAAGAGGTCGTCGGCCGCGCCATCAAAGGCCGCTCGAACCGCCCCTACGTTTTTACGAAATGTGAACGCCGCTGGGGCACCGACCGGGTCATCTACAAAAGCCTGAAGCGCGAATCCATTCTGAGCGAATGCGAAGACAGCCTGCGCCGACTCGGCGTCGATACCATTGATCTCTACCAGATTCACTGGCCCGAACCGGAAGAAGATATAGAGGAGGGCTGGGCCGCCTGCGCCGAACTCCAGAAGGCGGGCAAAGTCCGCTGGATCGGCGTTTGCAATTACAGCGCGCAGCAACTGGCGCGGATCAAAGCCATCGCTCCCATCACCTCGCTGCAGCCCCCCTACAGCATCATTTCACCCGAAATCGAATCGGAAATTCTGCCTTACTGCGGGGCCAATAACATCGGCACCATCGTATACTCGCCGATGAAGTCCGGCCTGCTCAGCGGCGCCATGTCGCGCGAACGCGTAGCCGCCATGCCCGAAGACGATTTCCGCCGCCGCACGCCCAATTACCAGGAGCCGCTGCTGACCCGCAATCTGAATCTCGCCGAACTGCTGCGCTCCATCGGCGCGCGCCACGGACGCACCACCGGAGAAGTCGCCATCGCCTGGACTCTGCGCCGACCCGAAGTCACCGGCGCAATCGTCGGCATGCGTTCCCCCGCGCAGGTCGATGGTGTGATCGGTGCCGCTGAGTTCCGTCTCAGCGAATCCGAAATTACCGAAATCGCCGCTTTCATGACTCGTTAAAACGAAATTGTTCTCTGCGGCGACGCCTCGTCCTGCCCGCCCAGCGGACGCCCGGGCAGCACAAAATGATCGTCGCAGCGCGGCTCATAAGTCTCGTCGCCGCCCACCAGCACCTGCTGGCTGTTGTAATGCGCAGGCACGCCGTCAATAATCCGTTGCGGATACGGCGCCCGCGCCCCGCACTTCGTACAATACGCCGTGAGCCACATACAACGATCTTCCGCCAGCACCGCAAGATCCGGCGTCGACCCGAATGGCTCTCCGCGAAAATCGAACGCCAGTCCCGACGCCAGAATGTCGTACCCCTCGTTGAGCAACTGATTCACCAGCTGAAAGAACCCCGAATCGCGCGGGAAAAACTGCACCTCGTCGAACGCAATCACCTGAAACCGGCATCCGATCGCCGATTCTCTCGCCCGCAGCAACGGCCAGATCTCCATCGGATTGCTCACCGACAACTCTTCCGCCGCATCCTCGTCGCCCTTGCGGCTCTTGATCAGATTCATCCCGCTGCGCACATCGGTGCGCGGCTTGAACACCGCAATCTTTTTATTACCGTACTTCCGCAACGTATCGATCTCGGTCAGCAGATGCCGGGTCTTGCCCGAAGCCATGTTGCCGATAAATAATCTGAGGAATCTTCCGCGAGCCACCGTCCAAGCATAACTTGCCCATTGACAACGCGCGGGGCCGGATATAATATACCAATAGGTTAATTAACCGATAGGTATTATGGCAACACAGTCCGACCAGCTCAGCTACACCTTCGCCGCCCTGGCCGACCCCACCCGCCGCGCTATCCTCGCCCGCCTGGCGCGCGGCGAAACCTCGGTCAAAGAGCTCGCCGAGCCCTTTGCCATCAGCCCTCCGGCTATTACGAAGCACCTCAAGGTGCTCCAGCGCGCAGGTCTGATATCTCAGGGGAGGCAGGCACAATGGCGTCCCTGCAAGCTCGAAGCCGCGCCCCTCCGCGAGGTAGCGGCATGGGCCGAAGACTACCGCCGATTCTGGGAAGAAAGCTTCGACCGCCTCGATATTTACCTCGCCGAAATGAAAAAGAAGAAAGGAAACAAACATGACCGCAACAAAAAATAGTTCGCTCGAAATCACCTTACCCTCCGATCGCGAAATCGTGATGATCCGCATCTTCGACGCCCCGCGCGATCTCGTCTTCGAAGCCATGACAAAAGCCCAACACGTGAAGCGCTGGTGGGGACCCTGCCGGCTGACCGCCGAACTCTGTGAAATCGACTTCCGCGTCGGTGGCGCCTGGCGCTACGTCCTTCGCACACCGGATGGCAAGAAGGTAGAATTCACCGGCATGTACCAGGAAATCGCTCCACCAGAACGTTTCGTTTACACCGAGCGCTATGTCGAACCAAACCTCGGAAATCCCGAGTGGCAAACCACCGTGACGCTTGAAGATCTCGGCGGCAAGACGAAATTGAGAAGCCGTCTTCTGCATCCCACCAAAGAGCAGCGCGACGGACACGTCGGCGCGGGCATGGAATCCGGCGCCGCGGAAACCTTCGACCGCCTCAACGAGTTAGTCGTCGCGCAGGCCACCATGATGGAGCGCTCAATTGAAATCGTTCGCATCTTTGACGCCCCGCGCGAACTGGTCTACCAGGCCTGGACCAAGCCCGAACACATGACCCAATGGTGGGGGCCAAAGGTCTTCACCAATCACAGTTGCCAACTCGACGTGCGTCCCGGCGGCCACTGGCAGATCGTCATGCGCGCACCCGATGGCACCGATTATGGCTGTAAAGGCGTCTATACCGAAGTCAAACCGCTGGAACGTCTGGTCTTCACCAACGACGCCGTCGATCAAAATGACAAGCCTCTTCTGAAAGGCTTCACAACAGTCACCTTCGCCGAACACGAAGGCGATAAAACAAAACTAACCCTGCAAACCCGCGCCGAAGGCCTGGTAGACTTCGCTCCGCAAATGCTGAAAGGCATGGATCAGGGCTGGAGCCAAAGCTTCGACAAACTGGCCACCCACGTCTCCGCGGTTCACTAATTATGGACCCGCGGCTTTAGCCGCGGCCATCGGTAGTCAGGTATTTTGTGGTTGATCCGTGAAATCCCATTGGTTACCAGATCTTGATTCAGCGTCCACCACCACTTCAGACGGCCAGGAGCAATCCGGCCCGTTTTGCGTTACCATCTGGTGATGCAGTGCGTTCGTTGCGGCCTGATCAACTCGCCTGAATCGAAACGATGCGATTGCGGGCAGACACTTGGAGCTCCCAAAGAAAAGGACTGGAACGAGCGTTTTGAGCGCGCAGAAGCAAAACCGCCGTACTGGCGCGTCTTTATCGGAGCGATCCTGATCGTAGGCAGGATCGGCCAGTTCGTCAGTCCCGGCGACAATCTCATCCAGCCGACCGACACGGCTGCACGCCTGGGAAGCTATTTCGGTAGCGCTGTGGTCCTCGCGGGTGCCTCGTGGCTTATCTATTCCGGATTCAAGCCGCGAAGGGTCAAGATCCCAAGAGACTAAAATCAAGAATCAACCATCATTTATCTGACTACCGGCCATGCCTCTTCCCGCTACTGTTACCATCGGAAAGAAGCATGATTCAAACCCTTTTCGGCTCCGTAGAGCAAGAGCCCACGCTGCTCGAAAAATTAAAAAGCGGCGTTCAGAAAACCCGCGAAGGTCTCGTCTCCCGCATTGAAGACGTCGTCTCCGGCCGCAAAACCATCGACGCCGATCTCCTCGAAGAGCTGGAATACACGCTCATCAGCGCGGATATCGGCGTCAGCACCACCAACGAAATTCTCGAGCGCATCCGCGAACGTGTAGACCGCAAACTCGTCGGCGATTCCAGCGAACTCCGCGGCCTCATCCGCGAATACCTCCTCGAAATCCTGCAAACCAACGACCGCCCGCTGGCCTACGTCGAAAACCCGCCCGCCGTCATCATGCTCGTCGGCGTCAACGGGGCGGGGAAGACCACCACCATCGGCAAACTTGCCGCGCATCTCAAAGGCGAAGGCCGCAGCGTGCTCCTCTGCGCCGCCGATACTTTCCGCGCCGCCGCCATCGAGCAACTCGAAGTCTGGGGCGAGCGCACCGGCATCCAGGTCATCCGCCAGAACACCGGTTCCGACCCCAGCGCCGTCATGTTCGACGCGCTCTCCGCCGCCAAAGCGCGCCAGACCGATTACGTCATCATCGATACCGCCGGCCGCCTGCAAACCAAAACCAATCTGATGGCCGAACTCGAAAAGATGCGCCGCACCGCCTCCCGTATCATCCCCGATGCGCCCCACGAAGTGCTGCTCGTCCTCGACGCCACCACCGGGCAGAACGGCCTCGAACAGGCGCGCAGGTTCACCGAATCTTCCGGCGTCACCGGCATCGTTCTCACTAAACTCGACGGCACCGCGAAGGGCGGAGTCGTCGTCGCCATCGCCCGCGAACTCGGCCTGCCCATCCGCTTCATCGGCGTCGGCGAAAAAATCGACGACCTTCTCCCCTTCGATCCCGAGCGCTTCATCGACTCCCTTTTCTCTGCATAATGAGCAAAGCATGACACCCGACTACATGTCCGACGCCCTCGCGCTAGCCCGCCGAGGCGTTGCCCTCACCAGTCCGAATCCCATGGTGGGCGCCGTCATCGTGCGCGATAGCGAAGTTGTCGGCCGCGGCTTCCACACCTGGGGCGGCTTGAAGCACGCCGAAATCCTGGCACTGGAAGAAGCCGGCGACCGTGCCCACGGAGCCACCATCTACGTCACTCTCGAACCCTGCTCGCACACCGGTCGCACCCCGCCCTGCGCCGACGCCATCATCGCCGCAGGCATCGCGAAAGTTGTCGTCGCTTCCGAAGATCCGAATCCCCTTGTCGCAGGCGAAGGTCTGCGGCGTCTGCGGGCTTCCGCCGTTACTGTCGAAATGTCGCCCGAACATCGCGCCGCCGCGGAAAAGCTCAACGAAGCCTTCCTGCACTTCATGCGCACCGGTAAGCCGCTGGTGACGCTCAAATGCGCGCTTACCCTCGATGGCAAAATCGCAGCCCCCGAAGACAACTCCGGCTGGATCACCAGCGAACGCGCCCGCGCCCATGTTCAGGTCCTGCGCCATGCCACGGACGCCATGATCACCGGCATCGGCACCGTACTCTCCGACAATCCTCTGCTCACCGATCGCTCCGAACTCCCGCGCGCGCGGCCCCTGTTGCGCGTCGTTCTCGATTCCACCCTGCGCATCTCGCCCGCCTCGCGCCTCGTGCAAAGCGTAAACAACGATCTGCTGATCGCCACCACTTCCGCCGCGTCGCCCGAACGCCGCAAAGCGCTCGAATCCCGCGGCGTCGAAGTCCGCGCCTTCGATGGCCCGCGCGGCCGCGTCGATATGCGCGATGTCGTCTCGCTGCTCGGAGAACGCCGCTGCCTCTCCGCCATGATAGAGGCCGGTAGCATGGTGAACTGGGCCGCGCTCGAAGCAGGCATTGTCGACAAGGTCTTCCTTTATTACGCTCCGAAAATATTGGGCGGCCTCGAATCCCTCCCCATGGCCGGAGGCGCCGGCCGCATGAGCCGTCACGACGCCATTCGCCTCCACCGCACCACTCTGCACCCAATCCCGCCGGACGAATTCGCCGTCGAAGCCTTCATCGAAAAAAGCTAAGAAAAAAGCTAAAATGTTTACCGGAATCGTAGAAGAATTAGGACGCGTCGAACAGCCAGGCTCGCGCCTTTCCATCGCCTGCACCCGCGTGCTCGACGACCTCACCATCGGCGCCAGCATTGCCGTGAACGGCGTCTGTCTCACCGCCGTCGATATCCGCCCCGATGGCTTTTCCGCCGATCTCGCGCCCGAAACACTCCTCCGCAGCAACCTCGGCGATCTGAAAGCAGGCGATGGCGTCAACCTCGAGCGCCCCATCACGCTCGCCGCGCGCCTCAGCGGTCACATCATGCAGGGCCATGTGGATGGCGCCGCCATTCTCGAATCGCTCCGCGAACTCGAAGACAACAACTGGGAACTACGAGTCAAAGTTCCCGAAGCACTCGACCGCTATCTGGTGTACAAAGGTTCCATCGCAATCGACGGTATCAGCCTGACCATCGCCGATGTAACCGACCGAACAGTCCGCGTTGCCATCATCCCTCACACGCACCAGGCAACCAACCTCGCGCAGCGCAAACCAGGCGACCGCCTCAACATCGAATGCGACATCTTAGCGAAACACGTAGAGAAGTTACTCTGTCTACTTAAGACTTAACCCGCCATCCACAGCCACCACCTGCCCCGTAATAAACCGCGAACTCCCCATAAAAAACAACACCGCCTCCGCAACCTCATCGCCAGTGCCCGCCCGACCCGCTGGCGTAGTGGCAATAAATCTCTCAATCCGCTCGTCGGTCTTATCGAACGGAATCACCCCAGGCGCAACGCTATTTACCGAAATCTTCGGAGCCCACGCTTTCGCCAGGCACTTCGTCAGCATCACCACTCCGGCCTTCGACGCGCAATAATGCGCATGATCCTGCCACGGCCGCAGCGCCCCCAGCGAACTGATATTCACGATATGTCCACCCTCGCCCTCCAGCATCACGCGCGCCGCCGCCTGCGACGAAAAGAACACCGACTTCAGATTCACATCGTGAATGAAATCCCAGTCCTTCTCCTCAATCGCCAGTGGATCGAACTTCGTGAACCGCGCCGCATTATTCACCAGCCCGTCCAGCCGGCCGAAATGCCGCGCCACTCGATCCACCATCGCACGAATATCGCCGACATTCTCCAGATCCGCCGGAAACACCGCCGCATCGCCGCACTCCTCCGCCGTCGCCCGCGCCTCCGCTTCCGAACTGTTGTAATGAATCGCCACCCGAGCACCCGCCGCCGCCAGCGCCAGCGCGATCGAACGCCCAATCCGTTTCGCCCCGCCCGTAACCAGAATCACCTTGTCATTCATATCAACCTCTCTATGAAGCCAGCGGCGGCTCAGCCTTCACTTCCAGATCCTCGCCGTACGCCACACTCTGCTTCGGAGGCTCCGGCAGCTTCCCGCGCCAGTCGTTCCACCACCAAAAAAAAGCCGTCGTCGAACTAATGCACCCAGCCACCGCGCCAATCGTCCGCGGACTGTAACGAATCGAAGCCGTCCCCGCCCCCATCATCGAAACCAGCATCATCGACCACGTCAGCGATTCCAGCGTCGCGAATACCCGCCCGCGAAACCGATCCTCCACATGATGCAGCAGCTGCGAATAATTCAGCACCGAGCTGATCGCCACCGCCGCCCGCGAAATGGCAATGAACACGCACGCCCATCCCAGCGTCGGCATTTGGCTGAATGCCACATAAGCCCCGCCGTGGATCAAATACACAATCGGCACCGTGCGCTTGTACCCCACAAAACTCAGCCGCTTCCCCAGCCAGTACGCAATCGTCGCGCCCATCAGCAGCCCAATCCCCGCGCATCCCCAAATGATTCCGATCCCCGCCGCGCCCCTGTGAAACACCTGTTCGCCGAACAAACTGAACAGCACCTGCGCCGCGCCGCCGCCGCTCGCCCACCCCAGACTGATAAGCGCCACGCCCGCCACCAGCGGCGTCGCCCGCATGTATCTCAGCCCCTCGCGATACTGCGCGAATCCCGTCCCTTCGTGCTTCTTTCGGCCCTCCGCGCGAAAACCGCCCGGCCGCCGCAGTTGCCAAATACACAACGCGCTGATGACGAACGAAAGCGCGTTGAACGCGAACGCAATCTCGTACCCCGCCTGCACGCCCCGCGCGGCCAGCAGCGCGCCAATCGTCAGACTCGCCCACGACGTGGTCTGCGTCATCGTGTTCGCCGTATGCAGCTCTTCCGGCGTCGCAATCGCGGGCAAAATCGAAGCGCGTCCGCTCGTGAAAAACGGCGACGCAAACATCAGCATCGCGCTCAGCGCATACATCAGCGCCTCGCCCTTCTGATGGATGCATAGAATAAATCCCAGCGCGATCACAGCCCGCACCATGTCGCTCGCCATCATCACCCGCTTGCGATTCATCCGATCCAGCAGCACGCCCGCGATTGGACCCGCCGCCAGCATCGGAATCGCGCGCGACAGAAACACACCGGTCACCACCAGGCCCGGATTCCTGTGCGTCATCGCCAGACTGAGCACCGCAATATTGTTGAAGTTGTCGCCAACCTCGCTGACAATCTGCCCCGTCCACGTAAACCGGTAGTTCCGGTTGTTCCGCAGCAGAGCCGTGAATGCGCTCATCTCTTTGGTGTCACCGCTACCTCGCGCACAGTGACATGGCGCAGAAAGTCATGATCGATCTCATAGCCGAACCCCGGCTCATCCCGAATCGCAATCGTTCCCCGCGCCGTAGTCTCAACTTCCGGAACAATAATGTCGCGTTTCCAGTACCGCTTGCTCGCCGATACATCGCCCGGCAGCGTGAAATTCGGCAGCGTAGCCAGCGCGATATTGTGCGCCCGCCCGATCCCCGCCTCCAGCATCCCCCCGCACCAAACCGGAATCCCCGCACTCTCACAAACATCGTGCAGCCGCTTCGCTTCGCCAAATCCGCCCACACGTCCCAGCTTGATATTCACAATCCTGCCGGCCTTCAGCCGAATCGCCTGTTCCGCATGATGCGCCGTGCGGATACACTCATCCAGGCAAATCGGCGTCTCAAGCTGCGCCTGCAGCTCCGCATGATCGATGATGTCGTCATGCGCCAGCGGCTGCTCAATCATCGTCAGCCCAAACGCATCCAGCTCTTTCAGCAGCCCCGCATCCGCCAGCCGGTAAGCGGAATTCGCATCCGCCATCAGCGGCGTATCCGGAAACCGCTCGCGAATCTGCCGGATCACATCCACATCCCACCCCGGCTTGATCTTCATCTTGATCCGCTGATACCCCGCCGCCAGTTCGCCCTCGATCTTGCCAATCAACTGCGCCACACTATCCTGAATTCCAATCGACACGCCGCACGGAATCTCGCGTCTTGCCCCGCCGCCAATTTCCTTCCACAACGGATTGCCATTCCTCCGCGCCTGCAAATCCCAAACCGCGGCCTCCACTCCTCCGCGCGCCATATTATGACCGCGAATGTGTCCGGTCAGGCCATTGACGTCACCGGCATCGCGGAGAGCTCTGACAAATAGCGTCGGAGCCACATAATCCTGCGCAATCAGCCACGCCGCCGCCGTCCACTCCTCGTTATAAAAAGGATGCTCGCCCGCCGTAATCTCGCCCCACCCCGATAGCCCTTCGCTCACCACTTCCACAACGATGATGTTGCGCTCATACGTTCGGCTGAAACTCGTCTCGAAGAAATGCACCAGCGGCATTCGCAACTGCCGCAGCACCACGCGCTCAATTTTCATCGCGCTTCTCCAAACAGGTACGTGAACCACTCATCGTCGCGCTCCACTCCAATCACCGCCAGCCCCCGCGCAAACGCCGCGTCGAACTGATCCGCCAGTTCCGCCTGAATCCCTCTCGCGCGTTCCGGATCTTCCCGGCGAATCGCTCCAATCTCAAGCGGAAGCCGCACCCCCTCCGCCACCGCCCCGCGCACCCGCGGCCGCGCAATCCACCACTCCGCCACGCATCGATCCGTCGGCAGTCCGCCCGTCAGCGGACTACTCGTAATCCCATACTGATTCCGCGTATACCGCCGCACAATCGCACCCAGCCGCGCAATATTGAAGTACGCATTCTTCACTTCCAGCGGATCGAAAGTCCATTCAATCAGCTCAATCCCGCGCGCCAGCGCATCCTCCCGCTGATGCATCTTGAGCCGCCGCCCCAGCCCCGTATTCCGATACTCCGGCAGAACCCCAAGCATGTGGCTGTGCAGATAAGCCTTCCCATCCGCCTTTAATCCGGGTATTGCCAAACAGAACGCCACCATGCGGCCGCAGTCATAAGCTCCGAAAACCTGTCCGCCAATTTTCGACGCCACTACAAAAAATCGCACCGGCAACAGATCGATATCGCTGAATCCCCAGATCGTCGTCTGCACGCCAACCGCCTCGCGAAACTGCTCTTCCGTAACTAAATCGACAATCGTAATGGCGCCGGCGTCGAAAGCCTTCACTTCTTCGCCTCCTGCCAAAGCGCCTCCAGCCGATCGATTGCAGTCCCCGCCACCTCGCGGCCATCCTCCGCCAGCCGCCGCTCCACATGTCCGAACCGTTGCCGAAACTTCGCATTCGTGCGCCGCAGCGCCTGCTCCGGATCCACTTTCGCAAACCGCGCCAGGTTCACAATCGTGAACAACAGATCGCCCAGCTCATCTTCCATCTGATCGGCCGATCCTGCCGCCTGCGCCGCGCGAAACTCCGCAATCTCTTCCTCAAGCTTCGCAATCACATCCCCGGCATTCGCCCAGTCGAAACCCGCCCGAGCCGCCTTCGATGAAATCTGCTGCGCCTCAATCAGCGCCGGCTGCGCCCGCGGAATCGCGTCCAGCATGCCCTTCGAAGCCTCGCCTTTGCCGCGATTCTCCTCCGTCTTGACCGCTTCCCAAAGCTTCAGAACCTCATCGCCGGTGCGCGCAATCTCGTCCCCGAATATATGAGGATGCCGCCGCACCAGCTTTTCATTGATCGCATCCAGGCAATCGCCAATGGAAAAAAGCTTCTCCTCCGACGCCATCTGCGCATAAAAAACCGCCTGCAACAAATAGTCGCCAAGCTCCTCGCGCAACCCGGCCCAGTCCCGCCGGTCGATCGCATCGAGCACTTCATACGTCTCTTCAACCGTGAATTTCTTAATCGTGTCGAAGCTCTGCTCGCGGTCCCACGGGCAGCCGTCCGGTGCGCGGAGCCGCGCCATGATTTCGATCAGCCGCTCAAGCTTCTGACCGGCGCTGCCTGAGTCTTCAACCATTGCGGAATCTATGGTCCAAATGTAGCACTCTGAGTTTTCGCTCTTCACCGCCGCGAAATCCGCGAAGCGGAAGCCCAAAAGCGCGAAGCGCAAAGCTGATAGCTGATAGCTGAAAGCTGATAGCTGAAAGCCTGTTAGTAAACTGAATCTCATGAGTGAAGTAGACGAAAAACAAGGCCCCGACGCCCCCGACGACGACGAATTCCGCCCCGAACTCCCCCCACCCGATTTCGATTTCCTGGTCTACTCCCTGCGCCTCCAGGCCGAACTCAACATGGGCCTCCTCCCCTTCGGCGAAAAGCGCAAGCCCGATTTCGACCTCGGCCGCCACAACATCGACCTCCTCGCCATGCTGCAGCAAAAAACCAAAGGCAACCTCAGCATCGAAGAGCAGCGCAGTCTCGATAACTCCGTGACCGAGCTAAGATTCCGCTTCGTTCAGGCCCGCGAGCAGCACAACAGAGAAGAGCAACAGGCCAAAGTCACGGAGCCAAAGCAAGATCCGCCCTCCGCCTAAATGCCTCTCTCCATCAGGGTTCTGGGCTCCGGCACCAGTTCCGGCGTCCCCACCATCGGCTGTTCCTGCGCCGTCTGCCATTCCACAGACCCGCGCGACACCCGCCTCCGCCCCTCCATCCTGATTCGTCACAACGAACCAGACGCCGCCCCGCGCAACATCATCATCGACACCACGCCCGACTTCCGCGCCCAGATGCTCACCGCGCGCATCCCCCGCCTCGACGCCATCCTCTACACCCACGGCCACGCCGACCACATCCTCGGCATGGACGACGTCCGCCCCTTCAACTACCGCCAGGGCACCATCCCCATCTACGCCGCCCCCGAAACCTTCGCCGTCATCCACCGCGTCTTCACCTACGCCTTCGAAGTCAAAGACCGCGGCACCCACGTCCCTCAGCTCGACGTCCATCTCATCGACGAAACTCCCTTCCTCGTCTTCGGCCTCCGCGTCCATCCCATCCCCGTCATGCACGGCCGCGAGAAAATCTACGGCTTCCGCTTCGGCAACGCCGCCTACCTCACCGACCACAACGACATCCCGGAATCGTCTCTCGCAAAGCTCGAAGGTCTCGACGTCCTCTTTCTCGACGCCCTCCGCCACAAAGCCCACCCCACCCACTCCACGCTCGCGCACTCCATCGAAACCGCCCTCCGCATCAAAGCCCGCCGGACCTTCTTCACCCACATGTGCCACGACATTCCGCACGCCGCCACCGAAGCCACGCTGCCGCCCGGAATCCATCTCGCCTACGACGGCCTCGAAATTGACATAGCGGGCGCGGCGTGAACATCGACCGCGCACTTTCGCCGTCCGTCGTTGCCATCGGTAATTTCGACGGCGTCCATGCCGGCCACCGCGAAATCCTGCGCCGCGTCGCCACCATCGCCAGCGAGCGCGATCTCGTCTCCACCGTCCTCACCTTCGATCCCCATCCGGCCAAAGTGCTCGCTCCGCAGCGCGCGCCCAAACTGATCAACACCATCGCGCAGCGCCTGCGACGCATGGAGTCCGAAGGCATCGAATCCGTCTTCCTGATGCCTTTTTCGCTCGATGTCGCACGTCTCTCCCCCGAAGACTTCGTTCGCGACGTGCTGGCGCACAAGCTCCGCGCGCGCGTCGTCATCGTAGGAGAAGATTTCCGTTTCGGCCACAAACAATCGGGCGACATCGCAACGCTCCGCAGGCTCGGCGAACAATTCGGCTTCGAAGTGGAATCCGCCGGAGCCATCCTGCGGCGAGGCGAACGCATCAGCAGCACCGCCATCCGCCAGCTGATCGAAGCCGGCAAAGTATCCCGCGCCTGCCGCATGCTGGGCGAACCCTTCGCCCTCGAAGGCTCTGTGGTGAAAGGTCACGGCATCGGCAAAAAACAAACCGTCCCCACCCTCAACCTCGCGCCCGAAAACGAACTCCTCCCGAAGACCGGCGTCTACGTGACGCGAACCAACCGGCTGCGCTCCATCACCAACGTAGGCTACCGGCCCACCTTCGGCGGCCACGAACTGACCATCGAAACCTTCCTGCTCGACCCTCTGCCCGATCCCCAGCCAGACCGCATCGAAGTCGCCTTCCTTTACTACATCCGCGAAGAAAAAAAGTTCGACACGCCAGAACTGCTCCGCGCCCAGATCATGCGAGATATAGCCGTAGCCACCCGCCTCCACACCCGCCTCGGATAGTTGTCGTACGGCCGCAACGTCAAGTTCATCGACTCCCGCCAACATGCCGCAGATCGCCTGACGTGCAGGTGACGCCTCGCGGAAGATGCCGTTCCCGGCCAATGTACGAGACGCCGACAAACCGTCGAAGTACTTCGTCGGGCCAGACGGTCAGGCAGGAAAACGTCCCTGAATTTCGGCAATGGAGTTTTGCAACAAGGCCAACAGCAACGGCGCTGCGGCGAATCGGCCTCCTGTATCGTGATGCGCAAAGGACCCTTTTTGAGACACGGTTACCGTCTAGGCAAAGAAGTTCGGAATTATGACAGATTTTCCAGAGATAGGGCAAAGCCACGCCGTAAGATCTTGGGCCTGAGTTCCAGTCCCCAGTTCTGTTAGGCTCGTTTGTTGTAGCGGAACCTTGTGAGCGGCACAGCTTATCACGCCGTCTGCTCGGACTTCTGGCTTGCAAGTCTCTTCTGACATATTAGGGTTATTCTGACACCAAGGGCTCGATGAACTCCATATTCACTCCTGGAGCGTCGTATAATTTCCCCATGCGACTTTGCTCGGTATGGATGATCGCGGTGGCTTTGGCGGCCCCCTCCGCGACGGCGTGGGCTCAATTAACACGGACCGAAAAGGTATCGATAGGTAAAATCACCGATTTCTATCGCGGAGGTGTGATTGAGTTCATCGTCGAGACACCCCGCAACTCGGACAATGACAAGAGCAAGAGCGGTGAAAAGGCTTTAACTATCAGAGTTACCGCCAGTACGAATCAGTTTCAAACTGGCAGCGGCAAATTTAACTCCAAGGACGTTGCTACAGTCATCAAAAATCTTGAGCAGATGCTGAGCGAGTCGGAGAAGACGCCTGATGAATTGATGTACACGTCGGTAGAAAAGAGCTTGGTGGTTAGTCTCGTCGGCGGAGAAAAGCCTGTGTTCGGTCTTACTCTCGACGACGCAACTACTGCCACTATCGGCCAGACAGAAGAGTACAACCGACAAGTCTTAAAAACGCTCATCGAACTGTTGAAGAAAGGGCAGTCGGTTTTAGACTCACAGTGAACGCTCTTAACAAGCGTGCTCATAGCCCCAGGCGCACTAAGTGCTCTCGTAGTTGGTCGCAGGTCATTCTCTTCCAGAAGTCCACCGAACGCTCTTCGGAGTGATTGAGAATTCGCACTGGTTCCGATTTCGGTAGGAGTCTCGTCTCGATGTAAAACCGAATAGAGTCACTGCCTCCGTCAAAGCACACCTCGCACCCTGGCCATATCTCTTCAGCAATTGCTCGGATGCGTTCTTCTTGACTTTGGCGAGGCGTTTTCAAAGGATGTGCTTTACCTTGGTTCTATCTCTAAGAGTACCCTGTATGCAACGTGACTGTGTTCACCAGGCCGTAAAACGCCCATTGCGCCGAATTGTCCGCCAGCCCCTACGCCGCTTTCCTGGATCTGACGACCGACACGTTCACGCGGTACCCCAGCGAGGCGAGAATGCGAATCATAAGGTCACTCGATACGTGCTCAAGATCGTTATTCAGGATCGAGGTGACTCTCGTTCGCGAAGTCCCGGCGCGCTTTGCGATCTCCAGGTGCGTGAGTTCGTGGCGCCGGACGATCTCTTTCAGGCGGGCCAGGAGAACGCGCTGAAACTGCCATTCCTCGGCAGCGGCGCGCGGAAGTCCCAGCGCATCCGCAAGATCTTCAGGCGTTCCTGCAATAATCGGCTTCACTTTAGGCATCGAATAGCTCCTTCAAACGTTTTCTGGCCAGCTCGATTTCGAGAGGCGGCGTGCGCTGCGTCTTTTTGACAAAGGCGTGAAAAACCAGTACGCCTCGCGATGAAGCCGCATAGTAAAACGCCCGGAAGCTGCCGTCGGCTCCCGCCACGCGAAGCTCGGAAACTCCGGCCGCTACTCCCGACATGGGCCGGGAATCCGGCATTCCAATCAGCTCTCCCGTCTGCAGGCGGAACAGCCCTTTCCCCAATCGAACGCGGACATCTTTGGGGAACCGGCGGATAGCCTGTCGCGCCTTCGGATGGAAGACAATAGGACGCACGATTTAAATGTATCAAATCTGGGACATTCCCGCACGGCCGCACGGTTTATGCGCGCCCGCCTGTGCGCCGAAAAACTAAAGAGAGTTTCTTCAGTCACAATTATTTTACCGAATAAAATCAACAACATCCATCTCCAGCCCTTGACACGATATGCTCTAATCCAATCAGGGAGACGGCCACATTCACCGGCCCCTCCTGACAATATTTTCCCGGCCGGGAAACGTCGATTGAGGTGAAACTGGACTCCCGGGTTCCCCATGTAGTATCCGCTGGGGATCGCGTCGCTGACTCACGCAGCCGGCGCCGACGGGAGAATCCATTCAGACTGGTCTGAGTTGGCACAGGTCTTACACTGTGAAAGCCGCGTTCAAGCGAAAGACGTAGTTCGCGGCTCCAGAGGGCGGCTGGCGATGAAAACATCGCCATATTATCGGCGGCGCAAAACGTCGCCTATTATCGGCGGCGCAAGACGTCGCTTAATAAAAGATCGAAATTGGCGCTATGCTACGCGGGCATTACCACAACACTAACCGCGCGGCTGTCTGGCCCGATAGATCCCGCTCAATTCACGTGCTGCAGGAAACGGCGGCCTAAGAATCCGACCCCCTGCCGCAACGACGTAACCGCCATGGAATAAGTGTCATCATTTTCAGGCATTCATCCCCATCCATCTGTGATCAAACCAACGAAAACGCCTTGATAAACTGAAACCCATATGAGTATCTCTCCTGGCAAGCTCCAGCACATGAAAGCCCTGTCCAACGACAAGGGTATTATCGCCGCCGCGGCAATGGATCAGCGCGGCAGTCTTCGCAAATCCATCGGCGCCGCCAAAGGCGTCCCGCAGGATCAGGTTCCCGCCGAAATGATGGAGGAATTCAAGGTCGTCGTCAGCCGCGTCCTCACTCCCCACGCCAGCGCCATCCTCCTCGACCCCGAATTCGGCCTCCCCGCCGCCAAAGCGCGTGCGAAAAACGCCGGCCTCCTGCTCGCCTACGAAGAGACCGGCTACGATCACTCCAAGCCCGGCCGCCTGCCCGATCTTCTGCCGCTCGTTTCCGTCAAGCGCCTCAAAGAAGACATGGGCGCCGACGCCGTCAAGATCCTGCTCTATTGGGCACCCAACGACACCAATTACATCAACGATCTCAAGGGCGCATTCATCGAGCGCGTAGGCGCCGAGTGCGAAGCCTACGACATTCCGTTCTTCTGCGAATTCATCGTTTACGATGCCAGCGGAGTGGATGAAAAGTCCCTCGAATTCGCGAAGGCCAAGCCCGGCTTCGTGACCGCCGCAATGAAGGAATTCTCCGCCGACAAATACAAGATCGACGTCCTCAAAGTCGAAGTGCCCATCAACCCGGTCTACGTCGAAGGCAGCGTTGTGTTCAAGGGCCAGGCCGCTTACACCCGCAAGGAAGCGCTCGATCACTTCCGCCGCGCCGCCGATGTCGCCGGAAAGCCGTTCATCTATCTGAGCGCGGGCGTCGCCAACAACGTCTTCATCGAAAACCTCGCCATGGCAGCCGAAAGCGGCACCGATTACTCCGGAGTGCTCTGCGGTCGCGCCACTTGGCAGGATGGCATCAAAGTCTACGGTGAAAAAGGCGCAAACGCTCTCGAAGACTGGCTCTCCACCGAAGGCCTCAAGAATCTCGAAGCGGTCAATACTGCCATCGCCGGCGCCAAACCCTGGTACAAGAAAGCCGGCGTAGCCGGTGCCTAAGATGACGTCGGTTCAAACGGCGCCCCGCGACGTATCGGTGCCGCTGAGCCGCAATAACAACCTCCGCAAGTGGGTGGAAAAAATGGCCGCACTCACGCGGCCCGATTCCATCCACTGGGTGGACGGTTCCCAATCCGAATACGACCAGCTCTGCGCCGAAATGGTCGCCAGTGGCACCTTCCTCAAACTGAATCAGGACCTCTGGCCGGGCTGTTTTTACGCCCGCTCGGACGCCAACGATGTCGCCCGCGTCGAAGACCGAACCTTCATCTGTTCCCTTTCGAAGGACGGTGCGGGACCAACCAATAACTGGTTCCCGCCCTTCGAAATGCGCAAGAAACTCAAAGGTCTGTTCGATGGCTGCATGAAGGGCAGGACGATGTATGTTCTGCCGTTCAGCATGGGACCCATCGGCTCGCCGATGTCGCAAATCGGAGTCCAGCTAACCGACTCGCCGTACGTAGTCGTCAACATGCGCATCATGGCCCGCATCGGTCAGCCGGTCTTCGCCGAAATCGATAAGGATGCCAAACGAGTCGTACCCTGCATGCACTCGGTTGGCGCGCCGCTGAAGCCGGGTGAGCGCGATGTTCCCTGGCCCTGCAACAAAGAAAAATACATCGTCCATTTCCCCGAAACGCGCGAAATCTGGTCATATGGATCGGGCTACGGCGGCAACGCGCTGCTCGGCAAAAAGTGCTTCGCGCTGCGCATCGCCTCCAACATCGCGCGCGATGAAGGCTGGCTCGCCGAACACATGCTCATCCTCGGCGTGGAAAATCCCGAAGGCGAAAAAACCTACGTCGCCGCGGCCTTCCCCAGCGCCTGCGGTAAAACCAACTTCGCCATGCTGGTCCCGCCCGATAGTTTCGAAGGCTGGAAAGTCTGGACCGTCGGCGACGATATCGCCTGGATCAAGCCCGACGCCACCGGACGTCTCCGCGCCATCAATCCCGAAGCCGGCTTCTTCGGCGTCGCGCCCGGCACCTCGGAGCAGACCAATCCCAACGCGATGGCCGCGCTCTCGCGCAACACCATCTTCACCAACGTAGCCCTCACTCCCGAAGGCGGCGTCTGGTGGGAAGGCATGACGAAACAGCCGCCCGCCGAATGTCTCGATTGGCAGGGCAAACCGTGGACTCCCGCCATCGCCAAAGAAACCGGAGCGAAGGCCGCGCATCCCAACTCGCGCTTCACCGCGCCCGCCTCGCAGTGCCCCACGATAGATCCCGCTTGGGAGTCTTCCGATGGCGTACCGATTAGCGCCATCATTTTCGGTGGCCGCCGTGCGACCACTATGCCGCTCGTCTACCAGGCCTTCAACTGGAGTGCCGGAGTTTACACCGGAGCCACCATGGGCTCGGAAACAACCGCCGCCGCCGCCGGAGCCGTTGGCAAAGTACGCCGCGATCCCATGGCGATGCTGCCCTTCTGCGGCTATCACATGGGCGATTACTTCCGCCACTGGCTGAAAGTGCAGCGATCTTTAAGCGAAACGCCCCGCATCTTCCACGTCAACTGGTTCCGCAAAGATGCCGCCGGCAACTTCATCTGGCCGGGCTTCCGCGACAACATGCGCGTGCTGCGCTGGATTGTCGAACGAGCCAAAGGCCGCGCCGTAGGCAAGGAAACGCCCATCGGCTGGATGCCCCATTACGAAGACATCGACTGGCGCGGTCTCGATTTTCCCCGCGAAAAATTCGAAGAGCTGCAAGCCTTCGACCGCGCGGCATGGCGCAGCGAAGTGATCAGCCACGAAGAGCTGTTCATCGACCTGCACGACCATCTGCCGCCCGAAATCGTCTACGAACGCGAACTCCTGATCTGCCGGCTTTAAGCCGGTATGCTACATTGGAACTAAGTCTAAACTTAGACCAATGTCGAATCAGCCTCAAATCCGTGAAATCGATCAGGCCCTCGCCGCCGCGGGTCTGCGACGTACCCCGCAGCGCGTAGCCGTTCTCGACTACCTGCTCCGCCACCCGGACCATGCCACGGTGGACGAACTCTGGCCCGCCCTCGGCAAACGCGATGTGCAGGTCTCGCGCGCCACGGTCTACAACACGCTGCATTCGCTCGTCGAGGCCGGTCTCGTCCGCGAGTTCAAGCTCGACGCCAGCGCCGCCCGCTACGATGCCTTCCTGCATCCTCACCACCACTTCGTCTGCGATACCTGCGGAGTAGTGGAAGATCTCGATTGGTTCGAAGTTCCTGCCTTAACGCGAACCCGATCCGGTTCGCGCCGCATCCGATCCTATGAAGTGGTAGTCAGAGGAGAGTGCACCAAATGCCGTTAGCCGAAAAGACCTGTATTCCGTGTAAAGGTGGCGTGCCGCCGCTGAAAGGTGAGCCCCTCGAAGCTCTGAAGAAGGAAGTGCCCGCATGGCACGTTCCTAACGAACACCACCTCTACCGCGCCTTCAAATTCCCCGATTTCAAACAAGCGCTCGACTTCGTCAATAAAGTCGGAGCCATAGCCGAACAACAGCAGCACCACCCCGATCTCCTCCTCGGCTGGGGCAAAGTGGAGATCACGATTTACACCCACAAAATCGACGGCCTGACCGAAAGCGATTTCGTGCTGGCCGCGAAGATCGACCAAATTTAATTTCAAGGAGAACAAAAGAACACATGCTTGGCGTTGGAGATAAGTTTCCCGAATTCGAACTGGACGCGACGGTTTCAACCGATCCGAAAAACGCGTTCAAAAAAATCACGGACAAAGACTACAAGGGCAAATGGAAGCTGTACTTTTTCTGGCCGAAGGATTTCACCTTCGTTTGCCCCACTGAAATCGCCGCCTTCGGCAAACTCAACGCCGACTTCGCCGATCGCGATACCCAGGTTCTCGGCGGCAGCACGGATTCCGAATTCGTCCATCTCGCCTGGCGCACGCACCACGCCGATCTCAAGGATCTGCCCTTCCCAATGCTCGCCGATATCAAGCGTGAGCTCTGCACGTCGCTCGGCATTCTCGACCGCAACGCCGGCGTTGCGCAGCGCGCTACGTTCGTCGTCGATCCCGAAGGCATCATCCGTTTCGTGTCCGTCAACGATCTTTCCGTCGGCCGCAATCCCGACGAAGTTCTGCGCGTGATCGACGCTCTCCAGACCGACGAACTCTGCCCCTGCAACTGGCAAAAAGGCGAAGCCGTCCTCAAAGTCTGATATGGACCATTTGTACGCATTATTCCCCGACTACGCGCGCGATCTGAAGATCAATCTTCAGAACGTGCTGAAGCAGGCCGAACTCACCGAGCAGCAAACGTGGGGTACGGCGGTGGCTTCGGCGGTGGCGTCGCGGAATCCGCAGCTGATCGGAGCGGTGCTGGCGCAGGCAGGCCAGCACCTCACTCCGGAGGCCATGAGCGCGGCGAAATCGGCCGCCGCCATCATGGGCATGAACAACATTTACTATCGCTTTCAGCATCTCAGCGGCAACGAACGTTACGCTCAGATTCCGGCGCGTTTGCGCATGCAGGCCATTCGTTCGCATGCCTCGGATCCCGTTGATTTCGAACTCTGGTGCACCGCCGTATCTGCCATCAACGGCTGCGGAGCCTGCGTCACATCGCATGAAAACGTGCTGCGCGAAAAGGGTGTCACCGAAGAAACAATCCTCGCGGCAATTCGCATCGCAAGCGTCATTCACGGCGCTGCGACAATCCTCGACACCGAAGCAGTCCCCGTTTAGATCTCGCTCCAAACCACATTCTGAAGCTCATGGAGGCGATGATAAATCCCTCCGTGAGTCATCAGTTCGTCGTGATTTCCGGTCTCCGCAATTCGCCCCTGATCCATCACGACAATCTTGTCCGCGCGCCGAATCGTGGAGATCCGGTGCGCAATCACAATCACCGTCCGGCCCGTCATCAGATTTCCGAGCGCCTTCTGCACCAGCATCTCGGACTCGGTATCCAGGTGCGAAGTCGCTTCATCCAGAATCAGTATCGGAGCGTTGCGATAGAGCGCGCGCGCAATGGCCAGCCGTTGCCGCTGGCCGCCGGAAAGCTTGACGCCGCGATCGCCAATCACGGTCTTATAGCCATCCGGCATCTCTTCGATGAAATCGTGTGCGTGCGCCGCTTTTGCGGCTTCGAGCACACGCGCCTGATCGAACTTCTCGAAGCCGTAGGCGATGTTGTTCGCGACCGTATCGTTAAACAGAAATGTCTCCTGCGCCACCAGGCTGATCTGTTTTCTTAAAGACTCCAGTGTCAGGTCGCGCACGTCGACGCCGTCAATCCGAACCGTACCGCTCGCCGCATCCAGGAAGCGCGGCAGCATTCCGACCAGCGTTGTCTTACCCGCTCCGCTCGATCCCACCAGCGCGACAATCTCGCCGGCGCGAATCTCCAGCGATACATCTTCAATCTGCAATCCCGCCGCGGTCGGATAGCGGAAGCAAACGTGATCGAAGACCACGCTCTCCCGAAACGTGTCCAGCTTTCGCGCGTTTTTGCGCGAGAGGATTTCCTCCGGCTGATCGAGATACGCGAAAACTTTCTCCGAAGCGCCCATCGCCTGCTGGAAAATGCTGTGCAGGTTGGTGAGTCGCTTGACCGGCTCGTACAGGAAAAGCAGCGCCAGCAGAAAGGCCGCGAAGTCGGCCGCATTGATGGCATGATCCTTGATCAAAGTGCGTCCATACCAGAGCAGGCCGACAAAAGTGATCGCGCCCATCAGCTCAATAAACGGTGACGGAATGCCCTGAATCAGTACCTTTCGCATGTTCGTCCTCAGCAATCGCGACGCCGCCGCGCGAAAGCGGCGACTCTCATACTGCTCCGCGCCGAAGGCTTTGACCACCTGCTGACCCGAAATGCCTTCCTGCAGAATCTGATTCAGTTCGCCCATGGAATCCTGCGTTTTGCGACTGGAACGGCGAATCCTGCGCCCCAGTTTCGCGGTTGGTACCAGCACGAAGGGGAACAGAGCGAGACTGAAGATCGCAAGCTTCCAGTTCGTCGCTACCACTACGATCAGCAGGCCCAGTGCAGAAAAACTCTGACGCAGAATATCGGCGAACATGTCGGAACAAGCCGTTTGCACACGCTCGATATCGTTCATCACGGACGACATCAGCTGGCCGGTGGAAGTTGCCGCAAAGAAGCCCGCGCCATGCCGTAACAGCTTGTCGAAGACCTGATTTCTCAGATCGGTTACGGTGGAAAGCCCGACGAAATTGGTCAGGTAATCGCCCAGATAATCGCAGACGCCGCGGACCAGAAATACGACCACTACGGCAATCGCAAAGATGGTAAAAATGTTATGAATCGATGGCGGGAAAAACTGTTCGAGATATATGTCGCGATGGAATATGGAGAAGAGTTTCTCGGGCGCGGCATCGGCGGAAGGCTGCAGAATCCTCGGCACCTCCTTGATCAGAAGCACGCGTACCGAGGTCATCAGGCCCATAATCGCCATCAGGACAACGGAGAGCGCCATCAGCGGCCAGTAACGCCGGGAGTAGCTGGCGAGGCGCAGAACGTCTTTCATCGATTCGCCTCATGCACGGAATAGACGCGCTCCACGGCACGAACGGCATCGCTCACTGGTATGTTCGCGATCGGACCATCCGCCTTCAGGACCTTTCCAACGGATCTCCACGGCGACCAGATCTCGGCGTCCGACGACCCGAACAAAACGACCAGCGGCAAGCCGAACGAGGCCGCGACATGCGCGGGACCGGAATCGTTTCCGACGAACAACGAAGCATCGCGCATCAGTTGTGCAATCTCAGTCAAAGGCGCGCCGCTAACCGTTTTCCATCGTGCGAAAGCGGATAGATCTTCGCCGGGACCGCCAATAAACACAGGCTCAAGATGCATCGCGGTTTCGAGAAATCCGGCCACTTCGACGAATGACGCGGCAGGCCATGTCTTCTCAGGAGTCGCCGCCAGCGGATGAATCACCGCATAGGCTCCAGTCGGCGCATTTGGCGATCGCCCGGCAGGGGCAGGCACACGAGCCCGCGGAATCCATGTGCGCGCAACGCCGAGGTAAAACATCGCGGCAGCCATGTGCTCGACGGTGTGCACGCGTCGTGTAATACCCAGGATTTCCTGCGCGGTCGGTATGGGCGCGTTGTAGATAAAAGCCGGCTTGAAGATGTCGAAACCCGCCCGGGTTTTTGCTCCCGATAGCATCGTTAATCGCGCGCTGCGCGTGCCGCCATGAAAGTTTACGCATAGTTCCGGCGCGAAGTTTCGAATGGCTCGAGCGGATGGCGGTAGAACCTGCGAGATGGCAGGATTGCCCCGAAAAACATCGGAAAATCGATCTTCCACCACTACGGCGATTTCGATATCCGGCCGTGCGTGATTCAGAAGTTCGATGGCCGGTGTGCAGAGAACGCAATCGCCGAGCGACCGCAAGCGAATGATCGCCACGCGGCTTTTCTGCGCCAGATCTTCAATCATCAACGACGGCTTCATCGATCAGCATCACCGGAATATCGTCGCGAACCGGGTAAAGGCGATGGCAGGAGACGCAGCGCAGGCCGCTGCCATCGGGCTTGAGTTCAACTTTGGCCCGGCACGCGGGACAAATCAGGATTTCGAGCAGATCAGCACTGAGGGCCATGTCTGATCCAGTCTATCAACCGGCCTTCGCGAAGCGCCTTGTATCGATGATGGCCCGCAGATGCGTGCCTTCGCCGATCAGTTTGTCACCCGTGCGCGCTTCCACGCGAAACTCGCAGCGCCGCGCCGTCACCTTCGTCAGTTCCGCCTTATAGGACACGGTAGCGCCTTCCCTGGCGGCGGCGGTGTGCCAGATATTGACGTGCATTCCTACTGTCGCCAGGCCTTCGGCGAGCATCTCCGCCACCATATTGCGACATGTTCGTTCCATGAAAAGTATCATGCGCGGCGTGGAGAGCACGCGGGCGCCGCCCGGTCCCAGAAACGTGATGACATCTTCATCCGCGACTACATGGTTTTCGACGCGCGTGGCGCCGAGCGTGATTTCCTTCATTTAACCCTTGAGTCCAGCTATGACGCCGCGCATATACGCGAACGATTTCTGCATCGCAGGCATTGGATCGAACGGATCGGACTCCAGTTCGAGCGAGCACGTTCCGGCGTAGCCCTGTTTCATCATCTGCCTGAAAATCGCCACAATCGGGATCACGCCATCGCCCACGGGAACCTCGGTTTTGTTGGCGTTCAGATCCCTGAAGTGCGTCTCGAATAAACGCGGTCCTGCGGCTGCCACTGCCTGGACGACATCGACTCCCGCTAGCGTCGTGTGTCCGATATCGATGCAGAGGCCGACTCTCGAATCCATGTTTTTCACCGCATCGAGAACAGTTTGCGGCGTTGGGAAATTCTTATCTCCCGGTCCATGATTATGGATCGCGACCCGAATGTTGTATTCCTTCGCCAGCTTTTCGACGATCGGCAGATTCTCATGCGTCGGCGCAATGATCATCATCGGAAAGCCGACGGTCTTCGCGTATTCAAAGTGCGTGCGGACGCCCGCTTCATCGGTCTCACTGATCGTGATGTTCCCACCGCCGATTACCGTTAAACCGGCTTTATCGAAAGCCGCGCGCCCGGCTATAAGAGCCTTCGGCGGATCGGTTTGCGGCAGGTGGAATTCCTTGATATCGACGCGATCCACATTCAGCAGGTTCACCATGCGGATGCAGTTATCGCGGGAAAATTCGCGCAACGAATATGTCGCCACGCCAAGCCGGATGTCACCGGGTACGGCATCCGCGGCCTGCGTTTGCAGGGCGAACGGTGCAGCGAGCGCGGCGGAACTCAGGAAGAAATCTCTGCGCCTCATCAACAAGAATGATACACAATATGGCACTCTCGCTATTATGGTGGTCGATCCCGTGATGATGAAGTCTTCCGCTGTTTGCCTCTGCGTTCTTGCCGCTTTTTCGCTGGCATCCTGTTCGACGCCCGTCATCCCACTTCCGAATGAGAAAGCGCCTGCCACTTTCGGCGTCACTCTTGACACGAGTCGAGGACCGGTCGGGCTGGAAGTGACGCGGGCCGATGCGCCGATTGGCGCCGACCGTTTCTACAATCTGGTGAAGTCTCAGTACTTCGATGGCGCCCGTTTCTTCCGCGTGGTTCCGGGCTTTGTGGCGCAGTTCGGTGTGGCTGGAGATCCGAAGGTATACGCTAAGTGGGACGTGCCGATCCAGGACGATCCGGTCCTGGTCAGCAACACGCGCGGGACGCTTTGCTTCGCGGCGCAAAGCGTCCCCAATACGCGCACAACGCAGATGTTTATCAACCTCGGCAACAACCAGCGGCTGGATGCGCAGGGCTTCGCTGTGTTTGGCAAGGTGGTGAGCGGAATGGATGCGGTGGACCACATCTATTCGGGCTACGGCCAGAGACCGGATCAGGGCAAGATCGAGCAGCTGGGCAATGCTTATCTGCTGCAGAATTTCCCCAGTCTCGATTACATTAAGACTGCGCGTATCGGGGGTTGAGGCCCTGTTTTCCTCAGACCGACGACGGGCGCAGGAGTCTGCGAAGGACGAGAGCACCGAGCGCGGCAACCGCAGCCAGTAATCCGGTTCCGGGTTCCGGAGCCGCCCCAGTCGGGGCCAACACGGTGACTGTTGAGCTTGCGGTGGTTTCGACGAGGCCCTGACCAAATGAATTCAACGCGATCAGATTGAAGAGCTGCACATTGCTCGATCCGGCAGCCAGCGCCTCGAACGTGACATCGAGCAAGTCACCGCTACCGTTCACGCCCGACACTGCACCGTTGAGAATATCGGCGTTGGCCGTAATTGTGCCGCCGACATTGTCGATCGTTCCCGGCAGGAAGATTGTCGGTCCTCCGGTGGGGAGAAATAGGCCTTCGGTAACGCCAGTGGCCTCCAGGACGGCCGGGTTGAAGCCGAGATCGAACTGGTAACCATATAGATCGGCCGCTCCGGATATATCCACGCTAAGAGTGAAAGTTTGCCCGGCTGTCTCTGTCGGGGTGGCGGGAAGAACCGAGATCGTGCCCGCCAACAGCGACGCGGAAGCGCCGAATGACATCAAAATCGCAGAAATACATTGAATTCGCATAGGTATCCTCCGTTGACTAATGGCAAACTGTCCCGGCTGCCAATTGGCGGCTGACGATAAACAAATCCAGGATATTCACTGTTCCGTCGTTATTGAGATCGGCTGCGGAGTTAAAGCCAGCCTGGCCCGTATGTGTGCCAAAGCTGCTTTTCAGGATCGAAACATCCGCACAATTGACCTTGCCGTCTCCATTGACGTCGCCGAGCACGCTTCCAGTGGACACATATGCCACGACCGTGGAAAACGTCACGACGTTGTTAAACGTGGCACTGACTCCGTCTGCGTTGACCGTGCCCACCACCGGATTGCCGAAGGCGTTCATGGCGGGAGCAAGGCCCACGATCGGATCGATATGGTAGAGACTGAGCATAGCCCCAGGGGTCATGGGCGTCAGCAGCGGCAGCACGATGGTTATGCCCGGTGCAGGTATAGGTTCGGGCAGATTTGGATTGAACGACAGGTTCTCGAAATAAGTGCCGGGCATGGTGAATCCAGTCGGTGTTGGCACCGATAGCGGGCTGGGAAAAACATCAATCGAGACCGACGTGGGGGTCGAGACCAATCCCGGCGGGAATGTGACGGACGCGCGTGTCCCGAAGGAATTGTCGTCCACAGTGCCACCCGCGGAGCTGATAGTTCCGTCGGGCGTGAGTGAGGGTTTTGTGACCACAATGGTGTTCGGAAAGCCCAGCGTGTGGAGCTGCGCAGGAGTGTAGTACGCATAATTGCCTACTGCGTCCTGCAGATCGATATAGTTCATCGTCCACGTGCCCTGCTCGCTGAATTGGGGCCATTGAAAGTGCAATTGCCAGGTACCCGCCTGGGGACTGCCTGCGATGGGCGCGGGACTATTGTAAATTCCCTGCATAAACACGGACTGGTTACCAGACGGACTAACGAATTCAGCGTCCAACCAGTAGTAAGTAGCGTTGAACAGGCCGAAGTAAACGCCTGAAATATCGTCGGAGGCCGACAGCGTGGCGGTAACGTTCTGGATGGACGCCGAGGTATCAATGATAGTCGGGGCGAAACTGAGACCCGTGAGGGACGGGGGAGTTGTGTCCGCGGGCGCCGATGTGTCGGTGAGAATTGGATTAATTCCCATCGCCGCCAGTTGCGACGATGTGAGGCTTACATGATTGGTGACTGCGTCGGACAGGCATACCGAGGAGAGCGACCAACTACCGCCGGAATACTGAGGCATCATCACGGTCGCCTGCCAGACACCATTTTGGGCGGTTCCCGACGTCAGGGTGAAATTGCTGTTCCAAACCTCGAGCGGTTCACTGGCAGTTGCGCCCGCCCGCGCCAAATTCGCATTAACCACGCAGCTCGTAAAATTGAAAACTACACCGGACTGACTGTCAGACACGTGGAGGCTCAGCGTCACTGGCTGCGGTCCCCCGGAAGTATTGATCGTCGAAGGTGAGAAGGATGCGCCCAGCAAGGTAGGTGGTGTTGTGTCCGGATTGGAATCGACCACTGTTAAAGTTCCAGGAAAGCCCAGGGTGATAAGGGTGGCGGACTGCAGTGTGATGGAGTTTCCGGCGTTATCATAGAGAAACACGGAGGTCGTCCAACTGCCCGGCTCTACAAACAGCGGGAATGCCACCGTCGCGCTATAAATGCCATTGAGATTGGTTCCGGACGTTCTTGAGAAGTACCCATTAAAGGACTGTCCCGAGGGGCCTGTAAACTCGATATAGCCGTAGTTGAAACCCGAAAGATCGTCGGTAATCGTCGAGGTAACCGCGAGATTTTGCGCCGCCGCCGAAACATCGATGCTGGCGGCGTAGGACAAGGCGACGAGGGTTGGCGGAGTTGTGTCCGACTGGCCCATCAATAGCGTTTGCGGCACGGCAAACGCAGCTATCATCAGGAATAAGCTAAATCTGGTCGGCACGGTTACACCTCCGAAATATTCAACAGAGTACTTGGCGACGAGTTCGATTCTATACCAGGTTGCAGCCAATTGAGCCCTTTTTAATTATTTTTTTACATGTGGGTGTGGGTCAGTATCAGCGAGGACAACATTGAAGGGATTTCTGGCCCACACACTGGCTGGGGGGAGCACGGATAATTGAAACATGCGCCCTGCATTCGGATTCGCGCTTTGCCTGGCCGGTCTGCCGCTTTGCGCCGCGCCATCGTTTTATAAGGACGTGCTGCCGATTTTGCAGGATCACTGCCAGACATGCCATCGCAGCGGGGAGATTGGGCCGATGGCGCTGGTCACGTATCAGGATGCTCGCAAGTGGAGCGCCAAGATCGCGCGGCGAACCACCGCCAAAGAGATGCCGCCGTGGTTTGCGGATCCGCAGATTGGGCATTTCTCGAACGATCCATCGCTGAGCGCAGAGCAGATCGCAACGCTGGCCGAATGGGCACACGCCGGTGCTCCGGCGGGCAATGCGGCAGATGCGCCGCCGCCTCGCAAGTGGGCGACTGGCTTCACGATTCCGCAGCCCGATCTGGTGGTGACGATGCCAAAGCCGGTGACGATTCCGGCGCGCGGCGATATTGCGTACACATACGAGATCGTGCATACGGATTTCGCGCAGGATCGCTGGGTGCGGATGTCCGAGATTCGGCCGAGCAGTCGCGAACACGTCCATCACGCCGTCGTCTACATCAGGCCGCCGGGATCGGCGTGGCTGGCTCATTCGCCGATTGGTACGCCGTTTACGGATGTCAGCATGGCGGATTCGATGACGAAGAGCGATCTGTTGCTGGTCTATGCGCCGGGCAGTTCGCCGGATGAATGGCCGGAGGGCATGGCGAAGCTGATCCCTCGCGGTTCGGATCTTGTTTTTCAGATGCACTACACGGCGAACGGCAAGGCAGGGACCGATCGGACGAGCATCGGAATGATTTTTGCGAAGGAACCGCCGACGAAGCGCGTCATGACGCTGCAACTGACCAACAGCCATTTTCGGATTCCGCCAGGCGACCCCGCTTATCGGGTGGAAGCGCGCGGCACGATTCCGAACGACGCGCTGCTGCTCAGCTTTTTCCCGCATCTGCATCTGCGCGGGAAGGAGTTCGAATACAACATCGTGCATCCGCAGAGCGGCGGGAGGTATACGATAGAAACAGTACTAAAAGTTTACTACAACTTCTTCTGGCAGCTCTCCTACCGGCTGGCCGAACCGCTGTTCCTCAAGGCCGGTACGGAACTGCAGGCTGTGGCGATCTTCGATAACTCGCGGAAGAACACGCATAATCCCGATCCGGACGCTGAAGTAACATGGGGCGATCAGACTTACGACGAGATGATGGTCGGGTTCTTCGATATTGCAGTCGCGCCCGATGTGGATAAAGCGCAGTTTTTTGAAAGGACCCAATGACGCGTCGGCTGGCAGCCATGGCGGCGGCGATCTGCGCGTTTGCGGCTGGCGCAACGTTCGAAGCCGCTTCTATCAGGGTGCACGAAGGAGCGACGCCGAGGATTCTGGATTATTCGTCGTCGGGGCCGAGGCTGAAGCTGGAGGCTTATACGATCGAGGGTCTCATCCTTGAGGCATATCATTTGAAGAGCTATCAGATCGTGTATCCGCAGGCGGACAGCACGTTTTACGACATTGTGGCCAAAGCCGAAGGCGACGAAGCTCCGACGCGCGAGCAGTTCCGGCCGCTATTGCAGTCGCTGCTGGCCGAGCGGTTCGGCCTGAAATTCCACCATGAGACGAAGGAGATGTCGGTGTATGCGCTGGTGCCCGGTAAGGTGGACCCAAAGTTCAAACCGAGCGCACCGGACGCGCCAGCCAACGCGCAGTTTTTCGGTAATGGCCGCGGGTGGCGGATTACGCTGCCGCGCGCAACGATGGACGATCTTGCCGACGCGATCGAAAGCACGAGCGGCCTCGATTTGCCGGTGGTTGACCGCACGGGGCTCGGAGGCGTGTACGATTTGAGGATCGCTTATATGACGCAGGAGACGATTGCGAACGATCCGGGGCCATCGGATATAGGCGTTTTCGACGCTGTCCTGAACATTGGCCTGAAGCTGGAAGTGCAGAAGGCGACGGTCGACGTGCTGGTGGTGGATCACGTGGGGAAGCCGACTGCGAACTGATATGAATCTGGCTCCTGCACGCAAAGCCGCTTTTGCGGCGCTTCTGGCCGTGGATCGCGGGGCGTGGTCGGCTGAGGCGCTTGCCGCGAAGTCGGTGCAACTGGATGCGCGTGACGCGGGGCTGGCGTCCGACATCGTTTTCGGCGTGTTGCGGAGGCGCGGAGAACTGGACGACGTGATTCGCCAGTACTCGAAAGTGCCGCTCGAAAAGCTCGATCCGGAAGTCTGGATTGCGCTTGAAATGGCGTTTTATCAGATCCGATTTCTGGATCGCGTGCCGGCGCATGCGGCGGTGAACGACGCGGTGGAACTGGCGCGGCGTTCGGGCACGGCTTCGGCGGCATCCTTTGTGAATGCTGTTTTGCGGCAGTCGCAGCGGCGTCCGGTTGAAGTGCCGGAAACGCTTTCTACGCCAGCGTGGCTGCTGGACCGCTGGACCACGCGCTACGGCCGCGATGCGGCGATGGGAATTGCCGGCGCGAGTTTGAAAGTACCGGAGCGTTATATCCGCGTGGGCAGCGCTGAGCCGCCGGCAGGCGCGGAGGCAACCGGGGTTCCGGGCTGCTATCGACTGGCGAGCGGAGATCCTGGGCCGTTTCGCTTTCAGGATATTTCCGCGCAGGCGGTGGTGCCGCTGCTGCGTCTGGAAGCGGGGCAGACGTTTCTCGATCTTTGCGCTTCGCCGGGTAACAAGACCGCGCAGGCGCTCGAAACGCCCGGGCTCCGCGCTGTTGCGTGCGATTTGCATCGGAGCCGGGCGCGGATGTTGCGGGAGCTTGGGATTGCCGTGGTGGTGCTGGACGCGCGCGATCGGCTGCCGTTCAGCCGTCAGTTCGACCGGATACTGATCGATGCGCCGTGCTCGGGGACGGGCACGCTGGCGCGAAATCCGGAGATCAAATGGAAGCTGGAGCCGGAAGACTTTGCCGATTTGCAGGAGCGGCAGATTGCCATTTTGCGCAGCGGACTTGGGCAACTGGCTCCTGGAGGTCTGCTGGTTTATTCGACGTGTTCGCTCGAACGGGAAGAGAATGAGGACGTGGTGGCGGCTGCGGGCGCGACGGTGGTGGAAACCATGCAGAGAATACCAGGGCGCGATGCGGGCGATGGTTTTTTTGCTTTTCTGCTCCGCGGTTGAGCGATAATCAGAGTAGTTCGATGATCCACATTTTGCCATCTGTTCTTTCGGCTGATTTTGCGCGGCTGGGCGAGGAAATCGCCTCCGTTGAGCGTGGCGGTGCGACGATGCTGCATGTGGACGTGATGGATGGCCACTTTGTGCCCAATCTTACGCTGGGTCCGCCGGTGGTGGAATCGATCCGTAAGGTGACGAAGAGCGTGCTCGACGTTCATCTGATGATTACGGATCCGGACAAGTATGCGCCGGTTTTTGTGGAAGCGGGCGCGGATCAGGTGTCGGTTCACTATGAGGCCGCGACGCATCTGGATCGTACGATTCGCAATATACAGTCGCTGGGCGCGAAGGCGGGGGTGGTGCTGAATCCGGCGACTCCGGTCGAAGTGCTGGAAGATATTCTGGATGTCGCCGATTACGTGCTGATCATGAGCGTGAATCCCGGCTTCGGCGGACAGAAATTTATCCCGAATGCGCTCAAAAAAATCTGGCGCCTGGACCGGATGCGGCGGGAACGCGGGCTGGCTTTCCGGATCGAGATCGACGGGGGCGTGAAGCATGACAATGTGGAAGCGATTGTGCGCGCCGGATGCGACTGGCTGGTAGCGGGAAGCTCGGTTTTTCACAGTGACGATTCGGCTTCAGCTGTGCGGGATTTGCAGCAAGTGGCCGACAACGCGCTGGCGGTTCGCGTATGAGCCCGCTGGTTTTGGGCTGACGGCGGGGGATGGCAATCGGGGTGCCACATTTGTGGCCCGTCGGGCGGTTTAATAGTCGGGTGGTTTAATAGAAGAGTACCGATGCAATCACGCAACCCTATATTCCGTAGTCCCCTGTTAGCGGTCACCTCCGTTTTGCTCGCGGTCAACCTGCTGTGCGGCTTTGGTCTCTTCCACAAGAAGAAGTACGAGACGCCCATCACGAAAGACACGATGCAGCCCGACAAGGTGTTGTTCGATAAAGCCGTCAAGAACGTCGAGAGTGGCAATTATCTGGCGGCGCGGCTGACGCTGAACACGCTGATCAATACCTATGACACGAGCGAGTATCTGGCAAAGGCGAAGCTTTTGATCGCCGACAGCTGGTTCCGGGAAGGCGACGCGCACGGGCTGGCGCAGGCGGAGATCGAATACAAGGACTTCATCCTGTTCTATCCGAACATGGAGGAAGCGGCCGAGTCTCAGTCGAAAATCTGCGACATTCACATCAAGCAGATGTCGAAGGCGGACCGCGATAACTCGCAGACGCAGCTGGCGGAGGACGAATGCCGGCAGGTGATCGTTCAGTTTCCGAATTCGAAGTACGCACCGGGAGCCGCGCAGAAGGTGCGGGACGTTCAGGAGATCCTGGCGCAGAAGGAAATGGGTACCGCGGTCTATTACTACAACAAAGGCGCGCTGCCGGCAGCTCAGGGCCGGTTCACTTATGTGACGCAGCAGTATCCGCTGTTCAGCGGATCGGATCAGGCGCTCTGGCAGCTGGCCGACGCGTATCGAAAAATGGGCGATCGGTTCGAGAATCAGGAAGCCGATGCGCTCTCCAGTATCGTGAAGAATTATCCGGCCAGTCTTCACCTCAACGAGGCGAAGAGCCGTCTGACGGAGATGAAGCGGCCTATTCCGGATTCCGATCCGGCGGCCTATGCGCGCATGAAATACAACATGGAGCATGTGACGCACGAGGGTATATTTTCGAAGGCGATGGGCGTGATTTCAGGCCGGCCCGACATGGGAATGGCGGCGAAACAGGGCGATCCGATCATGACAGCCGTGGCGCCGACCGCGCCGGTCAGCGTGCCGCTCGAAGCCGCCGGAGCCTTTGCGCCGGGCGCAGCGGCGACCATTGGCGGCGGAACGTCGGATGTAGGTATCGGAGTGGTGGGCAACAGTTCGGCCATCGATCAGAAGAGCGATGCGCGCATTGCGCCGACGCAGAATGGAGCCGCGAAGGGTTCGGCTACGCTTACCGACGCAGCGGCAGCTCCGGCCCAGCAGGCGCCCCTGCCGACTAACCGGACGAAGAAGGAACTGGACGATTACAAGAAGCGCATGGACGACAACGCCAAGCTGCAGAAGAAAGCTTACGACGCGGCGGTGAAGAGGTGTGCGAAGACGCCGACGGCTCCCGGTTGCGCCGCCCCTCCGTCGTTAACGCCTGAAGTTGCGCCGCCGAATGCCGCGACTCCGACGACCACTTCGGCGCCCGTGGCGCCGCCCACTTCCATGGCGCCCAGCGCAACACCGAACGCCATCCGGCAATGAGCCGCATACTGCTCGCCGACGACAGCCCGCATGCGCAGCGTATGGGCGAGCGGATTCTCCGCGACGAAGGTCACGAAGTTGTTGTCGTCAGCGATGGAAAAGTAGCGGTACTGCGTCTGGAAGACGCTCAGCCGGATCTGATCATCGCGGATATCTCGATGCCGGAAGTTTCCGGTTTTGAGCTATGCGAATATGTGAAACGCACCACCGGGATACCGGTGATTCTGACGGCGGGTCCGGTGGAACCGATCGACGAAGCCGAGGTGGACCGGGTGCGCGCCGATGGCGTTCTGCGCAAGCCGTTCGAGGCGAGCGTGCTGCTGGAATCGGTGGGACGTTTCGTTACCGGCCGGAAGAAGCAGACGGCTCCGGTGGTGCGGTCCGGGGCGATGCCGGCGCGATCGGTGGCGGTAATCGATCCCGAGCAGGTGCGCGCGGCGGTTACGATTGCGCTCGATAGCGCAATGCCCGGGCTGGTGGATCAGATCACGGATAAAGTTATTGCGGTGCTTTCGGCGCGGAAGAGTTCTTAGTTTCGCGCGTTGCTGAGGTGCCAGGCAATTACTTTCCGCCCCACTTTAACAGGCTGGTGACGGGTCGGGTGAGCGGGTTATCGTCGTGATTCGGGCTGACGCGGATGGCGTAGCCGAGGCGGCCGGTGTGCTCGGGAATGATGTCGCGCTCGAAGATCGCAACATCGTCGGCTTCCATGCGGGTGCCGGGCAGCGGCACCACTTCGGTGTGTTCGAGATTGCCGCCCGCACTGATGGCGCCGATGAGGCATTCGACGCGCACGTCTTCGGGCTTAAGTCCGGCCAGGTAGAGAGCTGCGTGAACGGAAATCGGTTTGCCGCTCATGACGGGTCCGCTGGGTGCGGGTCCCATATCGACGAAGCGAACCTGCGGCCAGACTTCGCGCACGCGCGCGTTCCAGCGGGCACGGGAACGCGCCTCTTCGAAGTTGCCGCCTTCCATCCACATCCAGTTGGCGTGCGAGGGATCGTAGAGTTTGACCGAGTAGTCGTTCACCATGCGGCGGGCATCGAAAGCCGGCGTCAGGTTCATGAGGCTTGCCTTCATGCGGCGGACCCAGTCGCTTGAAAGGCCGCCTTCCGATTGCGCGTAGTAGAGCGGCACGATTTCGTTTTCCAGCAGGTAATAGATGTTGGTGGCGTGGATCGCATCCTGATCTTCGGAGTAAGGTTCGCGGTCGCCGATGGCCCAGCCGCCGGACATTTCGTAAGCTTCGTCGAACCAGCCATCGAGGACGGAGAGATTGAGGACGCCGTTCATGGCGGCCTTCATGCCGCTGGTGCCGCAGGCTTCTTCGCCGCGGCGCGGAGTGTTGAGCCAGAGATCGACGCCCTGCACGAGTTCGCGGGCCACCTTCATATCGTAGTCTTCGACGAAGACGATGTGCTTCCAGAGCTGCGGGTCGCGGGCCAGTTGTGCGATCTCGCGGATGAAGGTCTTGCCGGGCTGATCTTTGGGATGCGCCTTGCCGGCGATGACGATCTGGACCGGGCGTTCGGGATTGCAGAGGATTTTGCGGAGGCGGTCGACGTCGCGGAACAGCAGTGTGGCGCGCTTGTAGGTGGCGAAGCGGCGCGCGAAGCCGATGGTGAGCGCGTGCGGATCGAGAACTTCGGCGGAGTAGCGGACTTCGGCGGCAGCTGCTTTGCGGCGCGCGGCCGATGCGGTCTGGCGATCGCGGACGAAGGAGATCAGGCGGCGTTTGCGGCGGCGATGCATCTCGAGGAGCTCTTCGTCGGGGATATCGCGCACCAGTTTCCACATGGCGGAATCGTTCCAGCGCGTGCGCCAGTCGGGTTCGAGGTACTGATCGTAGAGATCGGCCAGATCGCCGTTGACCCAGCTGGGAGCATGGACGCCGTTGGTGACCCAGGTGATGGGAGTTTCGGAAACTGGGAGTGTGGGCCACAGGCCATTCCACATTTCCTGCGAGATTTCGCCGTGCAGCCTGCTGACCGCGTTGCGGTAGGCCGAAGTGTTGAGGGCCAGAATCGCCATGGAGAGCGGCTCGCCCGAGTCTTTGGCGTTGCGGCGGCCGAGCGCCATGAAGCTGTCGAAATCGATTTTCGCGCTCTGGCAGAAATCGTTAAAGTAGTGGAACATCAGGCCTGGATCGAACAGATCGATGCCCGCGGGGACCGGCGTGTGCGTGGTGAAAACGTTGTTGACGCGAGTGGCTTCGAGGGCCTCTTCGAAGCGCAGGCCCTGGCGTTCGATGAAGAGGCGGATGCGTTCGAGCGCCAGAAAAGCCGAGTGCCCTTCGTTCATGTGAAAGACGGTGGGCTTGTAGTGCATGGCTTCGAGCGCTCGCATGCCGCCGATGCCGAGCACGATTTCCTGGCGAACGCGCATGTCGTTATCGCCTCCGTAGAGCTGGCTGGTGATGCCGCGATCTTCCGCGCGCGCGTTATCGGGCGTGTTGGTATCGAGGAAGATCATCTTGATGCGGCCGACGGCGAGGGTCCAGAGACGGATTGCCACGGGTCCGGTGGGCAAGTCGATGCGCACGGAACGCTGGTTGCCTGCCTCATCGAGGGAGGGTTGCACGGGAAGCGAGTAGAAATCGTTTTCGAGATAACGTTCCTGCTGCCAGCCATCGGCGTTGAGGTGCTGGCGGAAATAGCCGAGCTGATAGAGAAGGCCGACGCCGACGAGCGGCAGGTCAAGATCGCTGGCCGATTTCATGTGATCGCCGGAGAGGATGCCGAGGCCGCCGGAGTAGACGGGGAGGCATTCGGTGAGTCCGTATTCGGCCGAGAAGTAGGCGACGACTTTGCCGTCCGCGCTGGTGGGCGGATATTTCATGTGCGAATCGAAACGCTGGCAGGCGAGCTGGTACTGCGCGAGATAGCGGGGATCGGACGCCATTTTTTCCAGCGTGGCCTGCGAGATGCGGCCCAGCATGACGACGGGATTGTAGCCGGATTCCTTCCACATGGCGGGGTCCAGGCGGCGGAAAAGCGCGCGTATGGGCGGTTCCCAGGCCCACAGAATGTTGTTGGCAAGCTCCTGCATGCGTGACAGCTGCGGGGGCAGAGCCGGACGGACTACGAATTCCCTGATGGGGTGAATGTTTGATGGCATACGGACGATGTGAAAGATCGAACGAAAAATAACGTGGAAAGCAGTGGTTCTTATGCTAGTGTAACCTGCCGTTCATATAAGTTGCGCCGAATTTGGCTAACTGAGTACCGGGACCAGGGTTGAGTCGCCTGTGCGCTGGTCGGAGGTCACGAGGGTGAGGGAGTGGACGCGCGCGGTAGCGGCGATGGCGCGGTCCATGGGTCGCGGAGGATGCTGAGATGGGCGGCGTCGAGGGCGATTTCGAAGGTCATGGGGATGAGCTGAAACTCCGGGTCGGCCTTGATCCGGGAGAAGACCTGATCGAGAGGCGCTTTGAGGGCGAGCCGCTTGTCGCCGACCAGCATGGCAATTTCGAGCAAGGTGATGGCACTCAGGGCCAGCGGCATTCTGTTGCGAACGGAAGATTCCATGCCGCGAACCTGGTCGCGCGTGAGCTTCTTCCTGTCATGGAGCCAGCGTAGCAGGATGTGGGTGTCAAGCAACAGGCGAGGGGCCACGGCGAGTTATTTCAGACAGTCGTAGAGATGAGTCGAATCATAGTTGACGATGTCGCCCACGATCTCTATTTTCCCTGCCAGGCTTTTTCTTGCCGAGCCCCACGCGGCCTTCTTCAGTTTCGTCGGCTTTTCGGGAGGGCTGAGCACGGCTACCGGACGGCCGCGGCGCGTAATCGTGATGGCTTTGGCGTCTTTTTCCAGCGCTTCCAGATAAGAAGCGGAGTTTGCTTTGAAGTCCGTGACGGTTACAACCTGCGCGCTCATAGCTTAATCATAAAGCCGATTGCAGGAGCGTTTCCATTACACGCATGTTGCCCAGCGCGTTTTCGAGCGGCACAGGCACTTCGGTGTCGTCGAGAATGGCGCGCGCGAAAGCGTCGCCCTGGAGCGTGTATTGATCGCAAATGGGAAACGTCTCCGTGCGGTCATTGGTGCCGACGCGGACGAAGATTCTGGTTTCGCGATCGGGCGGAGCGTTGAACGGAATTTCGATTTCGATGTGCCCTTTGGCGCCGAAGAAGTGCACGCGCTGAAAAGGATTCATCTGCATGCTGGTGGTGAAGAGGGCCTGGCCGTTGGGGAAATCGAGCAGGCCGGAGATGGTGTGGTCGATGCCGAAATCGGGATCTCTTTCGATGCGGGCGCTCACGCCGCGGGGTTCGGCGCCGAAAATCCAGCGCGAGGCGTGGATCGGATAGCAGCCGATGTCCATGAGGGCGCCGCCGCCGTATTGCGGCTTGTTGCGGATGTTGGCGGCATCGCGGTTGAAGAAGCTGAAGACGCAATGCATGGAGCGGAGTTCGCCGATCTCGCCCGACTGGACGATTTCGCGCGTGCGCAGCCACTGCGGGTGAACGTGAATCATGAAGGCTTCGCCGATTTTCACGCGCGCGCGGTCGCGGGCATCGATGAGCCGGAGCACTTCGGCGGGATCGAGGCCGGCCGGCTTTTCGCAGAGCACGTGCTTGCCGGCCTCGGCCGCGCGGATGGACCACGGCACGTGCATGTGATTGGGCAGCGGGTTGTAGATGAGGTCGAGCGAAGGATCGGCCAGGAGCTGTTCGTAGGAGCCGTAGGCAACGGGGATGCCGAGCCTTGCGGCGGCTTCCTGTGCGCGGCCGAGATCGCGGGAGGCGATGGCCGTTACTTCGGCGTGTTCGCACTTCTGCATCGCGGGAATTACTTTCACGGTGCCGATTTTCGCGACGCTCAGTACTCCGATGCGAATCTTTTTGGCCACGGTGCCCTCCTACATCCAGCGTTTTATGAAATTGGTATCGAAGGTGCCGGCGACGAAATCGGGTTCGTTCAGGATGCGTTTGTGGAGCGGGATCGAAGTGTGGATGCCTTCCACTACGAACAGATCGAGAGCTCGTTTCATGCGTGCGATGGCTTCGGTGCGATCGGCTCCGTGCGCGATCAGTTTGGCGACGAGCGAATCGTAATAGGGCGGAATGACGCCATCCTGATAAGCGTGCGTGTCGACGCGAATGCCGATGCCGCCAGGCAGATTGAGGCCCGTGATGCGGCCCGGAGACGGCGCAAAAGTTTCAGGGTTCTCCGCATTGATGCGGCACTCGATGGCGTGGCCGCGCGGTACCACGGGGCCGCCGAGAATATCTTCGAGACGCTCACCGCCGGCGATGCGGATCTGCGCTTTGACCAGGTCGACGCCGGTCACCATTTCGGTTACCGGGTGTTCCACCTGAATGCGCGCGTTGACTTCGATGAAATAGAGATCGCCCTTCTCATCCATCAGGAATTCGACGGTGCCGGCGTTGCTGTAGCCGATGGCCTTGATGGCTTCTTTGAGCTTGGCGACGACGCGTTTGCGAACCTGCTCGCTCAGCGCGGGCGAGGGCGACTCTTCAAGCAGTTTCTGGTGGCGGCGCTGGATGCTGCACTCGCGCTCACCCAGAATTTCCACGCTGCCGTGCTCATCGGCCAGCAACTGGAACTCGATGTGACGCGGGGCGCCGATGAATTTTTCCAGATAGACATCGGCGCTGGAGAACGACGCGCCGGCTTCCTGCTGCGCCTGTTCGAGCAGCGCGGGTAATTCTTCGGCGGAGTTTACGATGCGCATGCCGCGTCCGCCGCCGCCAGCTGAAGCTTTCAGGATGACGGGATAGCCGATTTTGTTGGCGGTTTCGACGGCTTCTTCGGCGCTGGCGAGTACGCCTTCGGAGCCCGGCAGAATGGGCACGCCGTGTTCCTTCATAATGGCCCGCGCGCGCTCCTTGATGCCCATCTGCGAAATGACTTCCGGGGTGGGGCCGATGAACTTGATGCGCGAGACGCGGCAGACTTCGGCGAAGCCGGCGTTCTCGCTGAGAAAGCCGTAGCCGGGATGGATGGCATCCACATTCGTGATTTCCGCGGCGCTGATGATGGAGGGGATATCGAGGTAGCTGCGCGCGCTCTTGGCCGGCCCGATGCAAATGGCCTGATCGGCGAAGCGCACGGGCAGGCTGTGGCGATCGGCCTCGGAGTAGACGGCGACGGTCGGGATGCCGAGATCTTTGCAGGCGCAGATGATGCGCAACGCAATCTCTCCACGATTGGCGACCAGTATTTTCTTAAACGGGACGGATGCCAAAGAGCGCTTCTCCGTATTCCACCGGCTGCCCGTTCTGCACGAGCTTGCTTTCGATTACGCCCGCGGCATCGGCTTCGATCTCATTCATCAGCTTCATCGATTCGATGATGCAGAGAACCTTGCCTGGGGTCACGTGTTCGCCGATACGCACGAAGGGCGGCGCGCCGGGCGACGAGCAATCGTAATAGGTACCCACGATCGGCGACTTCACGTACATCAGCGAATCGGTTTCTTTCTTTGCGGGCGCTTCGGCCTTCGCAGCCGCTGCGGGCGCGGCCGTTACCACCGGCTGCGGCGCCACCACGCTGGCTTCTGCGCCAACCTTTGTGCGGATGCGGACGCGGTTTTCGCCGCGCTGCACTTCAAGCTCGGCAACACCGGTATCCGTCGCAAGCTGAATCAACTCCCGGATCTCGTCATTAGTCATGCAACTGACTAGATTAACAGTAGGGCAATGGGTTTCGCGGGCGCGAATCGTTAAAAACCGCGAGCCCCCCTTTCTTTCGGCGGCTTACCGGAGTAATATCTGAGGCAGTTGAAACTGGTCTGACGGGATTCCGAATGCAGGCAGGAGAGGAAAATATGTTTGAAAGCCTTGACGAAAGAATCGAACAGGACGAGAAGGGTGAGTATTCGGCTAAGGAGCGGGTTCTCCATTACCTTGCCATTACGGCGATTTCCGTAGTGGCGGTGGGCGGTATTGCGATTGTGTTTCAGTATGTGAAATAAGTTGCGGCGCGCCGGGAGCCGGAGGGCGATGCGGGGCAGGTTACGATACCACCATGTCCTTCCGGCTCAGGACGGCGCAGGGCAAGCTCAAAATTGAGCACAGCATTCTGGAAAATCTTCGGCCGGTGCTGGACAGGCTGGTGGTCGGCGAAGAGATTCGTTCGGTGATTCCTGGAGTAATCCGGCCGGTGCGCGATGCGAAAGGGCCGGTGAAGATTCGGATCACGGTGCCGACGCAGAACGGCTGGAAGGCGATTGCGCTGGCGAACGGGGCACGGCAGGAGCTGTTCATCAGTACCGCACTGGGCGAAGAAGAACTCGCGGTCCTCATTCGTGCGGCGATTGAGAATTAGGCGGCTGAGGCGGGAAGTAATACAGATAAATCGAGCGATGGATTTTTTCCGTTGGCTCAATTCTCCCGGCCCATTTCGGCTGGCCACTAAGTTTCCAGGCGGTAATGCAGACAGCGCTCCAGCCGGGCGGCGGCCGATCGCCATCGGGCACCGGTTCGTAGTGCGGGAAGGTATGCCCGTTGGCAACCATATAGCCCGAGCTGTTTGGTTTGAAGTGGAGATCCTGCACGCCGAGTTGCTGGAGGCGGAGTGCGAGGCCGCGCATGCCCTGGTCCCAATCGAGATCGGAATCGGCGAGGATTCTTTCGGGATGGCTGCCGGCGATTTCGTTGGTATAGCTGAGGTAGTCGGGGTGTTCGAGCGCTCCGGTGGCTAGCTGCCAGAGCAGCAATGCGGCGGCGGTCCATGTCATCCAGTTACGATTGGCGCGGAATAGCCGGTCAAGTGCCGCGCCGGCGCAGACTGCGAAGCCTGTGTAGATGGGCAGGATGTGGCGTACACCGATATTGATGTGGCTGAACAGGCCGACGGCCAGAAGTGCGGCGATGAGCGCAAGGGGCATGGCGATCGGCAGACGATCGCGTTTGCGGATGGCGAACCCGATCGCGATGGCCAGCAGGATCAGCGTGGCCAGCGGCGTTTTCACCGCCAGCACGACGGGATAGTAATACCAGAAGCCGGTTTGACTGCGCTGGCCGAGCAGATAGGCGAGATGACCTGCATTGTTGTGCAGATACACGTAGTGGATGCCGGTGAAAAATGCGGGCGCGGGCAGCGTGGCGTGCAGATAATCCACCGGGCCGATGGCGAAGCGATATCCCGACCAGACGAGCAGGAGCGCGATTGCCGTGCAGAGGGCTGTCCAGGGAAGCAGTCTTGCGATGCGTTTCAGTGCGGGTATGAAGCCGGGGCGATCACGCAGCAGATGCGCGGCATACATGAGCAGCCAGGCGGCGGGCAGAAAGGCCAGCGAGGAGAACTTCGAGAGCAGGGCGAGTCCGAATGCGGCGCCCAGGACGGCAGAAGTGCGCCAGCCTGGTTTGGATGCCCAATATAAAGATGCGACGAGCGTTGCGCTCACGAAGGCGGTGAGGGCCATGTCGGTTGTGGCGAGCCCTGCGTGGGCGAGAATTGTCGGCGTGGTGGTGAAGAGCAGGGTGGAGAGCACGGCGGTGCGGGTTCCGGCGATGCGGAGGCCCCAGAAATAAACCGCTGCCGCGCCTATCCAGAAGAACGGGAGCATGAAGAGCCGGCTGAAGAAGAGCGCGCGATTGTAGCGTTTGTTCTGGCCGAGAAGGTGGTAGCCTTCGTCGTACATGTCTTTGATGTGCGACCAGCGGCCGCCGGCGTAATAGACGCCGAGTGCGCCGGTGACGCGTGCGAGGGGCGGGTGCTGGTCTTCGTAGGTATAGGTTCCGTTTTCGATCCATTCGATGCCAGCGGCGAGATGCGCGGGTTCATCGGTGGTGTGGCTGAGGACACGATAGGTGGAAACGATGCGCAGCGAAGCAATGAGTACAAGGATCACCGCGAGCGCGCGAGGACTACGGGCGATCCAGTTGATCATTATCTGGCGTCCATTGGCGGTTTTGAAGATTCCACTGGCGCGAGCCATAGGACAAATGCGGTGAGTAATGCGATCAGGGTCGAGATGGCGCCGGCGATGACGCTGAGCGGACGGTAGCGCATCTCGATCGTGTGTTTCCCTGCGTTCGCAACCACGCCGCGCAGAGTTGTGTAGACGGAGTACACCGGCTCGGAATGTCCATCGACTGTCGCGAGCCAGCCGGGCGCGTTGTTTTCGCTCATGATGACCATGCCGCGGCAATTCATGGTCACGATGGTTGTGGTCTGGTTGATTCCGCGCGTGGTTTTGCCAATGGAATCGCCGGTGCAGTTTTCCAGCGCGGGGGACGTCTCATAGAGAAAGGTCTGCTGCGACAGATCGAAAGCGGGGTCGTATAAATGCCGCCTCGCGTCGACCTGGTCCGTCACTTTGACAGCTTCGTGAACCGTCCAGACTCGTGGCATGGCATCGGGGCTTGCGAAGACCGCCAGTCCGTTTGCAGCGCGAAAAATCTCCTTCTGTTCCGGGACGAACGGCTTGCGGCCGATGGCCCAGGGGGCGGCGAAAATGGCGCGTCCACGAAGACTGTGCCCGTCGATCAGGAAGAAATCGGCCGGGACGCTGGGTACGTAGGCATCCAGCGTGTCGATGCCGTACCAGTCGCC
>Ga0302320_10001096_pt1 | contig 64944 bp, 43 predicted proteins | sample Bog_T0_3_FD_202130 | JGI IMG/M metagenome (GOLD analysis project Ga0302320, IMG submission 202130) | Peat permafrost microbial communities from Stordalen Mire near Abisko, Sweden - Bog_T0_3 | ecosystem: Environmental > Terrestrial > Soil > Wetlands > Peat | place: Sweden: Abisko, Stordalen Mire...
CCAGAGACGAAAACGACCCGTAACACCCTGTCTTTTTCGGTAAAAAACCTATGCAGAATCAAAAAATCAACCGCGCGTACGTTGCCGATGCAAAATCATGCACCTGCGCAGAGGTTCCCTAGTCGCCCTCAGCAGCAGCAAGAAGAAGCTGAAAGCTAAAAGCTAAGAGCTAGAAGCTGCTTCTCAACACACCAGCCGCGCCCGGTCCAGCTTCACGCCGTCCAGCCGGCCAAGCAGCGTCACCGCGATCCGCTCCTCGTTGAAAAGCTCTTGCGCCATCGCCTGCACCTCGGCCGCATCCACTTCATCCACCCGCGCAATTACCTCGTCCACGCTGAAAAACTGCCCAAAGTACATCTCCTGCCGCGCCAGGTTCGCCATTCGCGCATTTGAGCTTTCCAGCCCCATCAGGATGTTGCCCTTCAGTTGGTCCTTGGCGCGCTTCAGCTCTTCCGTGCTCAGTGTGTGCTCCTTCAGGTTGCGGAACTCGGCCAGGGTCAAATCGATCACGTCCACGGCCTTCCCAGTTGAGGTTCCGGCAAAGATCAGCAACGTCCCGGTGTCGCGGTAGGGGTTCAGATCGGAGTAGATGCTATACGCCATCCCGCGCTCTTCGCGGATCGTCTGGAACAGGCGCGAACTCATCCCACCGCCCAGCACCGTATTCAGAATCAGCGCCGCGTAGCGGTTCTCGTCGGTCACTGCAGGCGCCGGGACGCCCAGGCAGATCTGCACCTGTTCCAGGGATTTTTTGTTGCGCAGCACAATGCGCGCGCTGGCCTCCGGCGCTGGCAGTTCGTGCAGTGTTGAGCCGGCCGCCAGCGTGCTGAACTTGGCGGCCACAGCCTCCACAAACTCGTCATGCTCCAGATTGCCCGCCGCTGAAAACACCATGTTCCCCGCGTGAAAGCGGTCGGCGTGGTAGGCCAGCAGCGTAGGCTGGTCCAGCCCGGCCACTGTCTTTTTCGTTCCAAGGATCGGCTTGCCCAGCGGATGATCTTTCCAGTAGCTCTGCGTAAACAACTCGTGTACCAGCAGGTCCGGGTTGTCCTCGTCCATCTTGATCTCTTCCAGAATCACGCCCCGTTCCCGCTCAATGTCTCCCGAGGCAAACACCGGATTCAGCACCAGGTCGGTCAGCACGTCGAGCGCAATGGGCACGTGCTCGGCCAGCGATTTGACGTTGAAGCAGATCGTCTCCTTGCCCGTAAACGCGTCCAGATTGCCGCCGATCGAGTCCATCTCGCGGGCAATGTGCTGCGCCGTCCGCGAGCGCGTCCCCTTGAAGAGCATGTGCTCCACAAAGTGCGAGATCCCGTTGCTCGCCGCATCCTCGCAACGCGAGCCCGATTTGATCCACACCCCCATGGCCACGGAGCGCATGTGGTCCATCCGTTCGGTTAGAACAATCAGCCCGTTGGGCAATACGGTGCGGCGAAGGTTTCTCTCGGTATTCATCATCGATTCAATCTCGATTGTAGGTTACCGGCGTATGAACGGGGCCGATGCTCTATCCTGACCCCAGCCGTGCCGCCCGACCCTGCCCAATCCGATGCCAGCCAGCCCGATTCCGGCCAGCCAAACGCCAGCCAACGCGAAGCCCCTGATCTCGTCCAGTTGGACGCCGCAGCCCCCGCCGCCGACCCGCTTCCCCCGCTCTTTGGCCTCGATACCGCCGCGCTCTCCGCACGCATGGTGCAGGCTGGCGAGCCTGCCTGGCGCGGCCGCCAGTTGGCTGAAGCCCTCTACCGCCAACAAGTTGCGGAGCTGGACGAGATTACCACCCTGCCCAAAGCTCTCCGCACCCGGCTCGACGCGGAAGGCTGGCGTGTCGGCCGCCCTGCAATCGCCCAGGTCTTCCAATCCGTCGACGGGACCGAGCGGTACCTTGTTCAAGCGGAGGGCGCTGGAAGTGAAACCGTGGAGACGGTCTGGATGCCGGAAGGCGATAACGGTGAGTCCGGCGACGGCACGGACGCCGACCAGCCGCAGGCCCCGGGCAGCACAGACCCCGTCCAACGGGCGACTATCTGCGTTTCCAGCCAGATCGGTTGCGCCGTCAACTGCCAGTTCTGCCTCACTGCCAAACTCGGACTTCAGCGCAACCTCACCGCCGGTGAGATCGCCGGCCAGGTCGTCGCCGTCTTCGCCCGTCACGGGGTCCAGGTCGGCCGCGACCGGATCAATCTTGTGTTTATGGGCATGGGCGAGCCATTCCTCAACTATGCGAACTTCAGCGCCGCCGTCCGGCTGCTGGTCACCGAAGCCGGACTGAGCCCTCAGCGCATGACCGTTTCCACATCGGGAATTGTCCCCGGCATCGAGCTCTTCGCCCAGGAGCCAGTTGAATTCCGCCCCAAGCTCGCGATCAGCCTCAACGCGCCGAACGACGAAGTTCGCTCCGAGCTGATGCCCATCAACCGCAAGTGGCCCATTGAAGCGGTCATTGAAGCTGTGCGCCGCGTCCAGCTCCGCCCCCGCGAGCGCATCACCTTCGAGTACGTCCTGCTCGGCGGGGTCACCGACCGGCCCGTGCACGCCCGCGAAGTCGCCCGCCTCGTCCGCCGCACCGGCCTCCCCGCCAAGGTCAACCTCATCGCCTGGAATCCCGGCCCCGGCATCGCCTACTCCATGCCGACTTCCTCAGACGTGGAAGCGTTCAAGGCAACGCTGGCTGCGGCCGGCATTCCCGCCTACCTCCGCCGCCCCAGAGGCCGCGACATCTACGCCGCCTGCGGACAGCTCAAGCGGACCATTGAGGGGTAAGCGTTACCCGAGAAAGTGTACCCTTGGTACGTATGTTCAGAAGAACGTGGATCGCACTCTTACCGTTGTGCATTCTCCAATGCTGTCTTCTGGTGTTTGGCAGAGCTGCTCAGTCTGCCCAAGCAAGCACAGACAATGCATCCTCCTACACGCTCCAGGTTCCGGTCGATGAGATCAGTCTGACTTTCCACGCATCTGACGCCTCCGGCACGCCTCTGACCCATTTGACTGCGAGCGACTTGCACTTATCAGACAACGGGAAGCCGCAGAGTCGCATTGTCCTGATCGAGTCCCTCCAGGACCTTCCGATCCGCGCCGGCTTCCTGTTCGATACCAGTGCATCCATGATGGAAGACTTTGCCACCAATCGTTCGATCCTTCACCTCTACGCGTCAAGGCTGCTTCGTAAGGGGGTGGATCGCGCTTTCGTAATGCAATTCGACACGGAGCCCCTCGTAACCCAGGCCTGGACGGACGATGATGCGCGGATTGCTGCCGGTGCGGCGGCCGTGAAAATGCGCTACGACCATCTGCCGATCACCTCGATCTTCGATTCCATTTACACGGCATGCCGCGATCAATGGCCACGGGACAGCAGCAGTTCGACGGGGAACTTCATTCTTCTTTTCAGTGACGGCATAGACGACGACAGCCACGCGTACCTGAGCGAAGCAGTGGACATGTGCCAGAGAACACGAACCGCAATTTATGCATTCGGGAATAGCCGCAAATCGCCCTTCTCCGATGGGCAGAAGACGTTGGAAGAGCTCGCCAGCAAGACGGGCGGCCGCGTCTTCTATAATCCGCAGGGCGAGCGCATATGGGAAGACTTGCGACTCATTGAGGCGGAACAGAGGAACCAATATCGTCTGGTTTATAAGCCCTCGACATTCATGGCCAATGGAGAGTTCCACAGCATCAAACTCGGATGCTCAGTCAAAGGAGCAAGGACTACTTCACGTTCCGGGTATTACGCGTTTGCCAAGCGATAATTCTTACCTCAAGAACTGCGCCTGAGTCGCCGCTCCTATCTCTGGCGCTCCCCTCAGCGTTATAATCCGGCGAAACCTCCGCTGCCCATTTGCACACCGGCAACAGGAATCTCCAGGAAAGGGGAACACCCTTGCGCAAGCTTTTTCTCATTGCTTTTCTCGCTTCTTGCCTTGCTCCGCTCGCCCGCGCCCAGGCGGCGCAGCCCGCGCCCAATCCCAAGGACTACACCGCCCACGTGGTCGGCTACGCCCACATGGACATGGCCTGGCTTTGGCGCTGGGAGGAGTCGATCCACGATGTCATGTACAACACCTTCACCAACCAGATCCGGCTGATGAACCAGAACCCCGACTACACCTTCTCGCAGGACCAGGCCGTCGTCCTCGACTCCATGGAGCACTACTACCCCGACGTCTTCAAAGGCCTCCAGGAGAAAGCCAAGACCGGCAACTTTGTTCCCGCCACCTCCGGCTGGGTGCAAATGGACGAGAATGTCAGCGATGGCGAGTCGATGGTGCGCCAGTTCCTCTATGGCCAGAAGTACAGCAAGGAAAAGTTCGGCCACTACATCCGTTTCGCCTGGCAGCCGGATGTCTTCGGCCATCCTGAAACCATGCCGCAGATCGCCCGCAAGGCCGGCATCGAGATGTACCTTTTCGACCGGCCCCACGATCCCGCGCGCCCCCGCATTATCTGGTGGCAGGGGCTCGACGGAAGCCGCGTCCTCGGCTACTCCACGCCGAGCGAATATGCCGGCACTATCAACACCGAGCGCGTCACCGTTCCCGTGATGAAGGACGCCGACCAGTCGGGCGTGAAGAACATGCTGGTGCTCTACGGCGCTGGTGATCACGGCGGAGGTCCCAATCCCGATGACGTGGCTGCTATAGCCAAGATGAACGCCTCGCCCACCGATGTCCGGGTCAAGCCGACCAACGTGGCCAATTACATCGACCTGCTGCTCACTGAGAAGAAAGACTTCCCGGTCTACACCCACGAGCTCAACCCCGTCTTCCCCGGCTGCTATACGACTCAAGTCGAGATGAAGCGCCACAACCGCCAGTCGGAGCAGCTTCTGCTTGACGCCGAAAAAATGTCCGAGCTGGCCGTCTTCTTCAACTATCGCGACTACTATCCCGTCCGCGACTTCAGCGAAGCCTGGAAGCTGGTCCTGCTCAACCAGGCTCACGATCTCGCCGCAGGGTCCGGCATCGGTCCCATCTATGCCGATGCGGCGCTTCAATACAAAGAGATCTTCATGAGGGGTAATCGCGCTCTCAACTTTTCGCTTGAAAATCTCGGCCTCCAGCTCGACACCACCGGCGACGGCGTGCCTCTGGTCGTCTACAACCCACAATCCTTCGATCGCACGGACCTGGTGACAGCAGAGATCTCCGCCTTCTCGCTGCCCGCCAAACTCGTCGCCGTTCACGACAACGAAAAGGTCCCGGTCCAGATCCTCAAAGCTCCCGCAAAGGATGGAGCCCGCGAAACCGCCACCGTCGCCTTCGTCGCGCAAAACGTTCCGCAGATGGGTCTTAAGCTCTATCGTCTCGTTGCCGAGACAGCCAGCCCTGCGCCATCCACGTTGCAATCGGGCTCCAAGCCCCGCCCGTTCCTCGAAAACGAATTCTTCCGCGTCGAAGTGAATCCTGAGACCGGCAACATCGCCCGCCTCTATGACAAGGCCAACAAGCGCGAGGCGCTGAAAGGGGAAGGGAACTCGCTCACCGCCTGGGAAGACACCGCCGAGCAGGCAGCTCGCACCTCAAAGGAGTACGGCGGCCCGGCCTGGGACACGGGCATCACCGGCAAGCATTGGGAGGTGGACAAAGCCCGCGTCGAGGTCAGCGAGCAGGGCCCGGCCCGCGCTACCATTCGTGTCGTCCGCCGCTTCCGCGACTCCGAGTTCACCCAGGAGATCAGCCTCATGCCCGGCGTTCCTCGCGTGGATGTGGCGATGAAGCTCGCCTGGTATGAGCGCGCCACGATGCTCAAGGCCAACTTCCCCGTCAACGCCGACTCCGCCAAAGTCTCCGCTGAAATCCCCTACGGCGCAATCGAGCGCGACCAAACCGGCGAAGAATCCGTGATGGGCAAATGGGTCGACATCTCCGGGGCCGGGTCTGGTTCGGGCTACGGTGTCGCCATCCTAAACAACGGCCGCAACGGCTACGACGCCAAGTCCAATGCGATTCACCTTTCCGTCATTCGCGGCCCCTGGGACCCCGACCCGCGCGCCGATGAGGGAGAGCACACGTTCGGCTACTCCATCTATCCGCATCGCGGCGACTGGCGCGAGGGCAAAGTGCCGCAACAGGCCATGGCGTTCAACTCGCCGCTGATCTCGTTGCAGGAGGCGCACCACGCCAGCTCGCAGGAGCAGTGGGCCGGCAAAAAAGGCGGCCTGCCCGATGCCTACTCCTTCATCAAGACTGACAGCGACCACGTCGTCCTCTACGCCCTCAAACAGATGGAGGGCTTCTATGACACCGACGCCATCGCCCGCTTTGTTGAGACCGAAGGGCGCGAGGCAGACGTCACCATCCACCTGCCGCACGCGGTAAAGGCCACCGAAACCACCCTGCTTGAAGATGTGGTCGTCGGTCCCGTGGGGGAGGGAACCATTCTCAAATTCCACATGAAGCCCTGGGAGATCAAGACGCTCCGTTTCGCAAAACTCCAGTAGTGCAATGGGTCTGCTTACCCAAGCACCTTGACTGAAAGCCCCATTCACAAGATTGATTCAGTGGAACCCGCCAGTCTCAGGCATGGCGGGTTCCCAGATTCGGAACCTGGAGCATCCGGCATTGATGCGGCAAGCGGTCACTTGCCTTGTTGATAGCCTGCGCCCGCTCTACTCATTGATCAAGCCCGGATCGGTGGCCTTGAGATCGTAGGTCGAGTAGACGACGATGCTCAAAGCTGGAACATGATCCGCAAACGTTTTGTCCACCTCGAAGCTGCGTTCCGGATCAATCTCCACGCCGGTCTTGTCCTCGGCCTCCCTGGTGAGTGAGTAGCGCTGCAAGCGCAACGGCTTCGCCAGGCCGTCGAAGACAATGTTCACGTCGGCCGGGTGATAGCCCTCGTTCACCAACAGGATGGTGGTGCCGCCTTTGGGTGTGCGCAGCGCCGTGGCCACCAGCTTGCGATCCCGCTGCAAGTACGGCCCCTCAACGCGCGTGGCCAGCACGCCGCAGTGCTTGGGAAGAAAGCGCGAGAGCATCGCGAACTGGAAATAGGCGTTAGGCTGCGGCGTGAAGGCTTCGAGCAGCTTGTTGTTGGCTATATCCCAGGTGCGCACCAGTTGGAACTGCCCGTCCTGGTCGCCACGGTTGATGAAGCTCCAGTAGTTGAAGCCGTCGATGCCGGCGTTGATGCCGCGCACCACCAGCGAGGCGTTCTTCAGCTCCGATTGGTAGCAGACCGGCCCAGGATCGTCGTGGCCCGCGCCGTAGGCCACGGTGCCGAATTCGGTCAGAAACATACCCTTGTTTTTCGCGTGCGCCCATTTTGCCCACACCGTCATGTTTTGCTCGGCCCTTGAAAGATTGGCCGACGTGTCGTCTCCGCCCTGCGAATCGAAAACGTAGTCGTAGCGGTGCGTATCGTAAGCGCCTATGTAGGCATCGAAATCGACCTTGTCCAGCTTGATAAGGTCGAAATCCATGTATGCGGTGATTGGAATGTCAAGCCCGCGGCGGTCAAACTCCTCCCGCGCAGCCTTCATGCCCGGCGTCGTGGGCAGCACCCTCATGTCGCCATCCTGCCACCAGGAGAAGCTGTCGTAGAGGGGTTCATTCCATAGCGACACCCAGTGGATGCAGGTGTACTTCTTTACCTTGACCAGGTGTTCCAGCAGCTCGCCAAGGCCGAAAGCCCATTCATCCATTGAGTACGGCCCGCTGCGTAAACGCCGGATCGGGTCCTGCACATTCGAAGGGTAGGCATTCCAAGCGACGTTACTCCACATCTGCTGCAGAAAAACATCTACATTGCGTCGCTCGGCCCAGTCGAGAATGCGGAACAGCACCTTCATTTCATCGTTGTCCCAGTCGAACACCCGTTTGGCGGGCTCATAGATGCGCTGCTCAAACTCGACCCGGCAAAAGTCCATCCCCAGCCAGTCGGCGTGCCTGAAAAGATCGTCCCAGTGTCTGGAGTCGGATCCCGCAGGATTACCGCCCCACTCGCTGCCCGACCAGGAACTGCCCCCGCTCGGCTTTCTGCCTGGAAGCTCGGCGTTGATGGCATGAATGGATGCGCCAATGCCGCCGGCCATCACCCGCACCGGCTGCGCGGCCGCGATGTCGATCTTCACCGGTATGGACGCGCTGGCCCAATCGGAGACCGTGTTCACCGCGTCCAGATGGTTGCTCCGGCCTGACGAAAGTATCTCTGGCAACGCGGCAGGAACGACAGTGGTGGCGCCCATGGCCGCGGCTCCCGAAAAGAGGAATCTTCTTCTCGTGACCTTCAAAGCAAGCCTCCTTTTGCAGCAATTTCGAACAGAGTTTACCACGTTTCAACTGCGTCCCAAGCGCAACGCCAAACGCAGCGGACATGCGGAAAAGTTGGCGCAATCAATGCGCGCAATCGGGATTGTGGGGGAGCAGTCACTGGCTCTCCCCTCCCAACACCACCGGACAAGCGGGTCCGTATCCGGCGGTTCCGCGAGTTGATCCGCTGCCGCACTGCACCGAGGCCGGAGGTGGAAAGAAGGCTCCGCCGATGCTGTTTTCGCCGCTCGCGGAACGACTATGCTTTCTGCAGGCTTAAAGCAACCCCAGAATAAGCAGCCCCGCAAAAACCGAAGAGAGCGCCAGCGCCCGCTGCCCCACCGCAATCAACGGCAAATGCAACGCTGCCGCATCTCGTTGGCGCCTCAAATCATACGTGTAGCCCATCACCGCCACCAGCAGCGCCAGCGCAATCCAGCCTCGACTCAGCACAACCGCAGCCACCGCAGCGCAAACCATCACGCCCAGCGCAATCCAGGCCGCGCGCCTGAACTGCTCGCTCCCCGCCGCCGTTCCCCTGAGCGCAATCCGCGCGTCCAGTCGCGCATGCACGACCAGGATGCCGGCTGTCGCCTGCATCGCCAGCAGCAACCACAAACCCCAGCACCACGGCGCAATCGCGCCCTTCGCTGACAGGCAAGTCGCCAGCGAGCTTGAAGTCAAAGCCAGCGCGCTTGCAATCTGGAAGAGCGTTGACCGCTGCCGGTTCTTCACATTCACCAGAATCGCCAGCGCTGAAAACGCGCCCACCCCCGCGCCCAGCGCCAGCGTTGCCTTCATCGGCCACGCCGCAATCAGAAACCCTCCGCTCACCAGCAGCAGCGCCATCCAGCCCGCCAACCACTTTGCCGCGTCTCTGGTCTCCGCATGAGGCTGCTTCCATACCAGCCATTGCCGCGCCAACACTACCATCGGGTCCTTGGCCGCCAGCGCCGCAAACGCAGCCGTCAGCGTCGCCAGTTCAGCCCAGTGCCACTGCCGCGCCAGAATCCCCGCGCACACCATCGGCGTAAACAGCATTGCCGTCGCCCCATGTTCGCGTGGCAAAAACCGCACCTTCGTGCGTGTCCCCTTGTTTCCCAGTGCAATAGCTGATTCTGTCACCTGTTGACCTCAACACCCAGTCTAAGCGTCTCCGCACACATGCCGCCTCAAGCCCGCGGCCCTGCTCGCCTTCGCCTGCACAGATTGAGTTCGAGCGAGTTCCATCCCGCCCACTCTTGAGCGCACCGGTCGATGCGAGGCGCCATTCACCGCGGTTCCGCGCATTTTTTGGACGCCGTCGCCGCGCACGAATATACTTGGTCCTTCGCTGCGCTTTTCATTTCACGGAGGACCCATGCCGCAACTCACTCGCCGCGAGGCACTCGCTCTCTTGATGGCCGCACCGGCGGCCGCTTATGCACTCAACGACTCCAGCGACGGGTGGATTCCGCTCTTTGACGGCAAGACCCTCGACGGATGGAAGGCCAGCGAGCATGAGGGCAGCTTCAAAGTCGTCGACGGCCAGATCGTCGTCCACGGCGAGCGCAGCCATCTCTTCTATGTCGGCACTGTTCATAACGCCGACTTCAAGAACTTCGAGCTCAGCGCGCAGGTGATGACACGCCCCGGGGCCAACTCCGGCATCTACATTCACACGGCTTATCAGCAGGCCGGCTGGCCGTCAGCGGGATTCGAAGTTCAGGTGGCCAATACGGCCGAGGGCGCCAATGGCTACATGGAACGCAAAAAGACCGGCTCGCTCTACTCCGTGCGCAATGTCTACAAGCAGTTTGTCAACGACAACGACTGGTTCACGATGCACATCCTGGTACGCGGCAAGCAGATTCAAATTCGCCTCAATGACATGCTGGTGGTCGACTACGTCGAGCCCGACGAGCCCTTCCGCGCCGATTTCGCCTTCGGCCGCGTCATCAACCACGGCACCTTCGCCCTCCAAGGCCACGACCCGGGCAGCACCACTTACTTCAAAGACATCCGTGTCCGCCCGCTGCCTGACAATCTCACTCAGCTCTCCGACGATCACCCCGTGGTGGACGAACTCTACCGCGACGTCATGCGCATGGGCACCGAGGATTACCCGGTGGTTGACTACCACGTCCATCTCAAGGGCGGCCTTACCATCGATCAGGCCATGGCCAACTCCCGCCGCCTGGGCATCTTTTACGGCGTCGCCGTCAACTGCGGCCTCGGCTTCCCCGTCCACAGCGACGACAGCGTGAAAGTGTATCTCGACAGTATGCAGGGCCAGCCCTGTTTCGTCGGCCTCCAGGGCGAAGGCCGCGAATGGATGACCCTCACCTCGCCCGAGTCCGTCGCCCGCTTCGACTACTGCTTTACCGATGCCATGACCTTCACCGACGACAACGGCAAGCGCATGCGCACCTGGATTCCTGAAGAGATCGGCGTCATCCAGGACAAGCAGGCCTTCATGGACATGCTCGTCAAGCGCATTCAGGGCGTCATGCACGAGCCCATTGACATCTACGCCAACGCGACCTATCTGCCTGACCAGATTGCCGCGGAATACGACGCTCTCTGGACCCCCGAGCGCATGAAAAAGGTGATCGATGCCGCCGTCGAGAACGATGTCGCCATCGAGATCAACAACCGCTACAAGATTCCCAGCCCCACCTTCATCATCGCCGCCAAAGCCTCGGGCGCCAAGTTCTCCTTCGGCACCAACAACTCCGGAGCCGAGCTCGGCCGCATCGAGTATCCCATCCAGATGGTCAAGCAGTGCGGCCTCAAGTGGCAGGACATCTTTGTTCCCAAGGCCGCCGGCCAAAAGCCCATCCAGGTGAAGAAGTGGCGCACTAATCCCAACGGATAGGCCTCGCTCCAGCCCGGCCTGCCCGCATCGACGAGCGAATTCGTCTATGCAAGCAAATGCCGCTCAGTTTACTGAGCGGCATTTGCTTGCGGTGGCCAGTCCCATTATTTCATCGGTGCCGGCTGCACGGTGCCGCAGTCCGGGCCTTTGTAGACCGAAGAGGACTCGATCGTATACTCGATCGTCCGGGAGTTCGGCCCCATCTGCATGTTCCCCACAAAATGCACCTTGCCGACGGCATGATTGGGGTCGGCCCACGACGACTCCAGGGTTCCGCGCCCCGCCATCCGGCCGCTGCAAATCCAGTCAGCAGTCATGCTTGTTGTCTTGATCGCCACGTTGGCAATCTGGCACTCGCCGTTCCGGCTCTGTGGCATCGGCGCGCCGTACTTTTCGATCATCGCCTGGGTGAGGCACACCTGGGTCGTGTGCGGTCCCCCACCAAAGGGATTGTTGGCGCCCGGCGGCATCGTCATCCCCGGCGGCATTGGCGATTGCTGCCATATCATGTTGGTCGTCATCTCCCAAAGCCCCGGCTTCCTGTTGGACTGGGCGGTTGCCATGCACACCATGGCAAACAGGCAACACCCGGTCGTAATCCAGACTTTCGCTCTACGCATGGTCCCTCCAATGTTGGTCGCGCCAGCCGCGGGCCGCGCGGAATTCACTTTAACTCAGCCGGTTATGGGCAGGGAAGAGGAAAACTCAGGCTCGGTCCACAAGCCCCATTTGGCCCAGAGCCAGCAGGGCGCCGGTCACCCGGTTGGCCTCGTGGCGAACCACGTTTCCCTCGCTGGCAAAGTTGCCGGCGATGCACCGCACCCCAAGCGCCTCAATGCGCTCAATATCGGCCTCAATCGGCGATGCCGCTTCGGCCGCGTAGCGCGCCAGTGTCGCCGCCGAGAACGGCGCCGTATTCACCAGGGCAAAGTCGAAGACCGGCGCGCGGGTGTGCTCATAAATGCGTTCTATGTGTTCCGACGCGGTCAGGCCCAGGCTCTCGTTGGCCTGCGTCATCAGGTTGCAGACGTAAACCCGTACGCCCCTGGCTTGTGCCAGTGCCGCGGGGATTCCCCGCACCAGCAGATTCGTAATCAGCGATGTATACAGCGAACCCGGGCCCACCGTGATCAGGTCCGCGCTCTCGATTGCCTCCAGCGTCTCGGGCAGCGGCGCGGCATCCGGCGGATCGAGCATCAACTTGGCAATGCGCAGCTTGCTGGCGGTTATATTGGTTTCGCCGCGCACTTCCGAGCCATCGTTCATCCGCGCCACCAGCGTTGCGTTCACGGTGGTTACCGGATAGATGCGCCCCCGGGTGGCCAGAATCTTCGATGCCAGTTGGATGGCGTGGCCAAAATCTCCCGTGATCTCAGTCAGCGCGGCCACAAACAGGTTGCCGAAGTTATGCCCCTCCAGCGCATCGCCTGCCCTGAACCGGTGTGCAAACAACCTGGCCAGCAGGTCCTCCTCTTCACTCAGCGCCACCATGCAGTTGCGCAGGTCACCCGGAGGCAGCATGTTGAAGTCCCGCCGCAGTCGCCCGGACGAACCTCCGTCGTCGGTCACAGTTACAACGGCTGCCAGGTCGGAGATCAGGCCCGACGCCGTTGCCGGCCCGGGTACGGCAACATGACGCCGCAACCCGCGCAGCAGTGTGGAAAGCCCGGTACCCCCGCCAATCGCCACCACCCGCAGCGATGTGGCCAATGAGTTTTCCTGATTGGCAGGCATTTGCTCTGATTGAGGACCGGGAGTTGGATTCATAAGTTAGGGCTCTACACTCACCCATTCGATCATAGCCGGGACAACGGCTGTTGGATTCTTCTATTCTCGTGGCGCATTGAACAGTTTGACACCTTCCCGTCAAACGGTCGGGGAATATGCAGTCAGGCCGCAGCCTCATGGCTCTATTTTGACTCGAAGACGTGCGGATATTTGATGTTCACGGTTCTGGCAACATAGATTGAACCTTCCAGTGTCAGATGATCCTGGTCCATTTGAAGAGGCACCCCTGGAGCCGCGTATTCGGTGCACTCATTCTGCGAACAAAGCATCTGCATGAGGGAAATATACGGCACGTGCCAGGATTCGCTCGCCAGGCGGGTCATCTCGGCGTCAAGTAGCCGCCTGCCTAGCCGCCTGCCATCGCGGAGGTGCCGGGATGGCAAGCCTGCCTGGCTGAATTGAAGCGAGGCAACCAGCAGCCGCGGCAAGGCGTTATCGTACTCCGGACGGGGCCCAAACACGATAACAGGATTGCCTTTGCGGTGAAGAAAGTCGATGGTCTTGGCCAGTGCTTCCAGGTCCTCAGGGCCCCATTCAGCATTCAGGACAACCGGAACGGACGAGAGGTTGGGAATAAACTCACCGAAAACAGCATCCAGGAATTGCTTGCATTCAGGGTTGCGTCCCGGACCCAACACCGGGTGGCAGGCTCCCATGGTGGCTTGAAGAAACTCTACGTTCGGGTTCGCCGAAGTCAGCCCGCCCGCCAGATCCGCGGCTTGGCTGTCGCCGAAGACAAGAACCTGTTTCCTGGCCGTGTCGCGGTCAACACACTTGGCAGCATCAAATCCCTTCAGGCCTTCAATGGGATCAACAAAACAGCCTGGCCGGAAGAGCTTCCTGAAATCCTCAGGAAAGGAACGCTTGTATTCGACATACCGGGCAATCGAGATTTCCGATGCGCTGAATCTGCCGGGCAATCCTGAAGAGTTGGAGAGAAGCAATCCACATGTTGTGAATGCGCAAACGCAAATCGCTCCGAAGACATAGATTGCCCGTTTGCCCGGCCTGTGCGGGCCCGTCCGGAACGGAGTTTCCACGAAGCGCCAGGAAAGTGCCGCGATGGCAATTGAGGACACAGCCAAAAGCGTGCGAAGCCCATGAATCGGCTTCGGAAACACGACCAGCTCATTGAAAAACACCAACAATGGCCAGTGCCATAGATAAAGCGAATACGAAATCAATCCGATGAAGACCAATGGTTTCCACGAAAGAATTCGATTCGTGACCGGGGACCCATCCTGGCCCGCCAGGATGATTGCCCCGGCCGCGGCGCAGGGCAATATGGAGTTTTCGCCAGGGAATCGGGTTGAATCCGAGAATGCGAGGATAGCGGCACCGATCCCCATACATCCAAGCACGGCAAGGCACTCTCGCCACGCCCTGGACCGCGGAACCGGAAACACCCGCAGCGTGAGCATTGCGCCGAACAGCAACTCCCACGCCCTGGAGAAGGGAAGGTAAAATGCGGCCGCCTGGTCAATTCTCACCTCGATGATGCTCCAGGCCAGGAAAGCCGCAGCGGTTAGCGTTACCACTGTGCGCAAATGGCGGGCAAAATAGCGATGAACCAGCAGCATGAACAGCGGGAAGAAGACATAAAATTGCTCCTCAACAGCAAGAGACCAGGTGTGAAGCAAAGGCTTATCCGCGCCTGCCCCAAAGAAATAGCTAGTATGTTGCCAGAAATAGATGTTGGACGCTGATACCGAAGCCGCAGTCATCGACTGACTGTAGGAAACCAGGTCGCCCGGCAGCAGGAAATAGCATGAGCAGGCAGTGCAAACGATCAAAAGCGCAAACAGGGCGGGGAAGATGCGGCGGATGCGACGCTCATAGAATCTGCTCAGCGAGAATCGCCCCTCTTTCAGTTCGGAGACGATGATTTGGCTCAAAAGATATCCGGAGATCACAAAGAAGATGTCGACTCCGATATAGCCCCCGCGAAAATATTGGCCCCAATAGTGAAATGCCACCACCGAAAGCACCGCGATCGCACGCAGCCCATCGATGTCAGCCCGGTAGGATGAACGCTTTTCCAGCGCAGGTTGAGTCTTCATTCAAGCTCCGGTTGCAGTCTTTTTTGAGACCTTCTCAATTGCGTCGGGGTTCACACAGCTGCGCGGGTGCGTCCGAACTGAACGCTCTTTGCCGCACTTCTGAGTGCCATCTAATTTGCCGGCGGGCGGGCGAGAAGAGGTAGCGTCGCGCCTCTTTGGCCTTAAGGCACTTCAGGGTAAAGCAGTTCGGTAAAACGAGGATCGTCCTGCATACTCAGGAAGTCGTTGTCAGCGCGCGCCTGGAGCCGGTTCTTCGGGTTCAGCTCGATCGCCCGCGCCAGGGTCTCAAGGCAATCCTGCGTCCGTCCCGTGATCGCGTTTAGCAGCGCCAGCCCATATAGCGCATAGTCGGCCTGCGGATGCCCGGCCAGAATACTGTTGAACTGCTCCCGCGCTTCCTCATAGTAGCCGGTATTCAGCTGCGACACGGCATAGTCATAGTGCTCCTCCGGCGTCAGAAACGTCAGCCGCGATTGCTCAAGCTGGCGCTGGCAGGTGGTGATGTACATCTGGCAGCGTTCCTTGATCTCGGGCGGAGCAGTCAGCAGCAGTTTCTCAAAGGCGGCCAGCGCCTTCTCATACTTGCCCTGTTGCAGCAGTTGTACGGCGGCCTGGTATTGCTGAAAAGCTGGCCCCGTGCCCGTGGTGGAATGGCCACCCGGTATGGCGGGTGCGGGCGAAGTTTTTTTGCGGCTCGTAGCCGAGAATCGGGCCTCTTGCATCATGGTTTTGCCGGGAGCGCGCCCTCCCAGACCACTGGTTTCAGCGGTCAACTGCCCGCAGAAACCCGCGCCGGGGATTTTCGCTGCTCAGGCCCCTTTTATACGCAGAACCCCGCTTCCCGTCAATGGGTGCCTGGAAAACGCGGAGTTACTCGCCCGCCGTTCCCGCTGCTTTGCGATAAATTGCCGGGTTCAAGGTCGGGTCGTTATACATCTTTAACTGCCGGTAAAGCTTGAACCTCCGCCTGCCGCCCACGGTCTCCTGCCACAAGCTATCAAGGCACTTGGCAAGGTCTGCGCGCTGCTCTTCAAGAATCGCCAGCCGCTCGCGATTCCGTTCCGCGTGCCCCATCGGTGCGTCCGCGCGCCCGGCCTCTTCCCGGGTGTGATAAATCTTCAAGGCCAGGATCGACAGCCGGTCAATCATCCATCCCGGCGACTCGGAGTTCAGAGCGGCTCCCTGGTCAGGCAATCCCTGTGTCTCCAGCCAGCCCAGCAAGCGCCGGTCCAGCTCCTCGGCCAGATCGTTGCGCCGCTGGTTGGTGCTGTCTACCCGCCGTTTTACCCCGGCCAACTCGGCATCCGTCGCGCCCGGCGTGCGCGCCTCGTCTTCAATGTGCCAAAGGTCGAAGTTGGCCCTGTGCTGCCGCATCACCAGCTCCAGCCAGTCCTCCGGGGCGCTTTCGGCCGGCTTCGTTACGTCGCTATGATTGCCCGCCAGGTGCCATGCCTGGGTCTGCCCGTCGTGCAGGCTCACAATTTTCTCTGCGCTGAGCATTCTTTTTGCGGCATCCTTGGCGTCCGGCGTCTTCTCTCCCGCCTGCCGAAACTATAGTAGAACTATCCTCATGCCGGGGTCGAACCCGATCGAGTCTGGCAGCGGCAACTCACAAGCGGAGGACGCGCATGGCAGAAGCAATCGAGCGGTTTCTCTTGATCGCCAGTTACGAGAAAGGCCAGGACTTCATGCGCCAGTGCGCGGAGTTGAGCGTCAAGCCCACCCTGCTCACCCTCGACAAGCTCCGCGATGCCGGCTGGCCCAGGGAGGCCCTCGAAGAAGTGGTCACCATGCCTCCCGGACTCAACCGCGAACAGATTCTCAACACCGTCTCCTGGCTGGCCCGCGAGCGCCGCTTTGACCGCATCATCGCCCTCGACGAGTTCGATCTTGAAACCGCCGCCCAGATCCGCGAACACATGCGCATCCCCGGCATGGGCACAACGACCTCGGCCTACTATCGTGACAAGCTCGCCATGCGCATGGGCGCCCTTCAGGCCGGCTTCCTGGTCCCCGAGTTCTGCCGCGTGCTCAACTACGACGAGCTGCGCGCTTACATGGACCGCGTCTCCCCGCCCTGGCTGCTCAAGCCGCGCTCTGAGGCCTCAGCCCTCGGGATCCGCAAAATCAACGAGCCCGATCAGCTCTGGCGCGCCCTCGATGAGCTGGGTGACCGCCAGAGCCACTTCCTGCTCGAGCAGTTTGTGCCCGGCGACATTTACCACGTCGACTCCATCGTCAACGAGAGCTCGGTGCAGTTTTCCGTCGTCCACCAATACGGCCGCCCGCCCATGCAGGTGATGCACGAGGGCGGTGTCTTCACCACCCGCACCGTTGACCGCGCCAGCCCCGACTGGCTCGAACTCACCCACCTCAACGCCCGTCTCGCCCCTGCCCTCGGCATGCTCCGCGGCGTCACCCATGCGGAGTACATCCGCTCCCACTCGAGCGGCCGCTACTACTTTCTTGAGATTGCCGCCCGCGTCGGCGGCGCGTTCATCTCTGACCTGGTTGAAGTTTCAACCGGCATTAATCTCTGGCGCGAGTGGGCGCGCGTTGAGGTTGCCCAGCTTCGTGGCGAGGTCTATCTGCCTCCCGCTGCCCGCGAGGACTATGCCGGCAGCGTGCTCTGTCTCGCCCAGACCGCCGAGCCCGACACCTCCGGCTTTGACGCACCCGAGATCGTTGTGCGGCTCAAGAAACACCACCACGCCGGCCTGATCGTCTGCTCACCCAATCCCGAGCGCGTGCGCCAACTCCTCGATCTCTACGCAGGCGAGTTTGCCCGCCGCTTCCTCGCTTCCATGCCGCCACCGGAAAAGCCCACCTCCTGACCGCGCGGTGGGCCTTCGTTGCGCGGGGTCGCTTACTTGCTCCCCACCATCCGCAGCGTCACAATCTCGTGCGGATGCATTGTGAAGTGGAAGCCGCTGCTTCCGTCTACGGCCACCTCGGCTTGTCCTCTCTCCACGGCATCGGTCTGGCTCACCTGACCCACATGCAGCAAAGGCGTCTTCACCATCACGGTTCTCTCGGTTCCGCCAAAATCGGCAAAACGCAGAATCGTTCCGTTGCCATCCTCGGCCGGCTTCCACGTCTCCAGCAGCACATTCGCGTCATCGACATTCAAGAAGCTCTCCTGCCGCCCGTCCAGCCCCTGTGGATTCCTTGTCTCAGCCTCTCTCGCCAGCAGCGCCGAGTTGTTCGCCGGCAGTTGCACCAGCGCCTTGTCCTGCGTGGTGATAATGTCTGACTCCAGCGGCGTCATCTCTTCCCATCCCATCCTGCTCAGCGCAGCCGCGTCCGTCGCCCCCGCACTCGTAATCACATAGTTGAACTTGAAATGCCCGCCCTGCCCGGCCCGGTAATTCGTATCCCAGTAGTTGTTCATCACATACGAGAACACCGTCCCGGCGCGCTTGCCGAACTCCTCCGGCCATGCCCCGCGATTAATGTCGCCCAGCGTAATCAGAGGCGCATCCAGTGGCATCACCGTTGCCGCAACCCCATCCTGCTGCACGCTGACCCAGTGCTGCGCGCTGAACCACTCGTGCCCCGCGCCCGCATACAGATCCTTCGCCGGGTCCACCACCCCGTTCTGAATTTCGTACCGGAACTGCGGCTCCTTCATCGCGAACGGAAACGCAAAGTATGCCGCCTCTTTCGTCTCCACCTCCGGCTTGTCCACATCCTCAACCAGCTCAATCTTCTTTTCGTTGTCGAACAGCCGCACCTCCGTCCGGATCGCCGGAGTACTCACTGCCTCGCTCTCCATCCGCGCAACCTGCCCAAACGAGGTCCGCGCCACCGAGACAATCTTTCCCTTGCCCGCTGGATGAATCTCCAACTCAGCCTTCGGCGACACGCGGTCATAGTGCAGAATCGTGTTCGGCATCTTGTCCCCGCCGGTCACGTAGAAATACTCGCCCAACCGGTAGGGTCCCTCCTGGCTTACCAGTTCATGGCCCAGTTGCTTGTCAAAGATGCTCTTCACCGCGCCGGTCTCCGCATCCAGTTCCACCTTGTAGTACTGGTTCTCCAGCGTCGTCCCTTGTTCCGTCTTGGCTGCCGCGGGCTCGTTCTTTGTCGCCCGCGTCCCATACACCTTGTAGCCCAGCGATGGAATATCTTCCGCCGCAAAGCGCACCCGATTGAATGCTGCTCCGCTGCCCAGCATCTCCACAGGCACCGCCTGGTTGGTGACCAGGTCAAAAACCTCCTGCCCCTTGTCCAGGTCCACCGTTACCGCCCCGCTCCGCTTCCAGTTCAGGCTGTTGAACACAATCAGGCTGCCCGTGCCCGCCTTGATCGTGTCGGCCAAATCCCCCATGCTGCGCCGCGTCACAAAGTCCACCTGGGCCGCCGCGTTCACCGCGTACTGCTCCTTGATCGCCAGTTGATCCACGGCCTCGCGGCTGGTGACGTCCGACACGCTGTTGTACGAGTCATACGTGTGCTCGTCCATCAGCACCATGTTCGTCCACATCTGTTCCAGTTCAGCATTATCTGTTTTGAGCAGCGGATTCACCTGTGCCGCCATCGTGGCCAGCTTCTCCGCCGTCTGCCCCCGCGCTTCCGTCCACCGCTCCTTCGCCAAATAGAAGGCATCTGCCGCTGCGCCATCCTCCCAATAAGGAACGCCATCCCCGCGAATCGTGGGAATCCTGTCGCCAAACTGCTTTGAAATATCTCCCATCGCCTCGGAGAAGCCCGCGTACCGCATGTGCGGATAGGCATATTTGCTGTTCCACTTGTCCGCGAGTTCCGCCTGCTGCGGAAACAAATCAGTATTCTCCACCTGCGTGCCGAAAAGAATCGTTGCATCCGCGTGGTAGTTTGCGCCTTCATACATCTGCAGGAACAGCGGCACCGTCTCGCGGCCCGCCGTCAACACCGGGGGCAGGCCGAAGAGCGACTGCATCTGCAGGTAGTGACGCGAATACCACAGCATGACCTTCTTGCCATCCGGCCCCACCCACCATACCGGCGACTTCTCATGCAGACGCCCTTGCAGCAACACCGGCGCACGGTAGTTATCGCTCCCGGCCACAAGATAGGGAATCCCTGCCGCCGCCAGCACCGACGCATACGACCACGAGTACGACGGAACGTCCGTGATGTTGGCATAATCCATCGGCGTGCCATACTTCCGGCTGAAGTTCGCGCTCGGATACAGCGACCGGATCAGCGTCTCGGTCGTCGGCAGCCCCGTCAGCAGGCTCGCGTACTGCGCCGGAATGAACAACTGTTTTTTCTGTGCGGCCTCAATCAGCCGCTGCCGGTCGGCCTCCGTGCGCGTCTTCATGAATTGCTGCACATCCCACTCGCCATCCAGGCTGAAGCGGAAATCAGGATGCTCCTCAATCATCTTCATCGCTTCGTCCATCGCCCGCGCGTGAATCGCCGCAACCTTCGCCTGGTAGTCGCTGTAGCCCACGTCCAGGTGAATGTGCGGAACCAGGTAGAGCGTCCACTTCTTCTTTGGGTCGATCGTCTGCGTCGCGTGTTCCGTGCGCCCGTTTGCCTTCACCGTCAACTGCGCCACGGTCTGTGGCCCAAACTCGTCCACCAGGAACTCAACCCGCTCCTCGCCAAAATCATGCCCGCCGCGCAACTCGGCCGTGTACTTCTGCTTGCCAATCGCCAGCTCCGCGCTGCCATGCTCCACCCGCTGCCCAGAGCGGATGAACGCCTCCACGCATTCCTTCAACGCCCCGCCCTGCCGCTCGAAAAACACCGTCGGCTCCAGTCGCGTCGCCTGCAAGCGCGCCTTCGTCTCCGGCGCGGCACTGCTCAGTTCCACCCCGTCATAAGCAATCCCCGCATCCGGAACCGCCTCCGCAGCCTCTTCCACCCATTGCAATGAGATGCTGTTCTCGCCCGCATGCAGGTAGTTCCCCGGGAAAACAAACTCCACATCCGCCGCTGAATAAGTCGGACTGAACGCATCCCACTGGTCGCCGCCCGCGTAATCCAGCTTAGGGTGAAGATAGAAACGGCCGCTCTTGCCATTGATCTGGACTTGCAACGCGGGCACGCTGGCCGACTCCAGCAGCACCGCAACGTGCAACCGGTAAGCCGCTCCGGGCGCGCCCTTCAAACTGAACTTAATCGTCCGCGCCGCCGCGGCAACGGTGGCCGTTTGTGTTTGCGCCGAACCCACCACCGCTGCCTGGCTGGCAAACCAGTCCTTGCCCGCCGTGCTCTTGTCCGCAACAAAGTTCACCTTCGCCGCCGGCGCGCCCTGCGCAAACTCGCCGGAAGACCTGTCGAACACCCCGATCCGGAAAACAGTGCCGCTTTCATTTGCCGCAGCCGCGCAAGCCTGCCAGACCCCAAAGACGCTCAACAAAACTCCCAGACCCACAGCACGTGCGTACTTCGCATTCATCGGCTTTCTCCTCGGAGATTCGCACGAATTGTAGCGCACTCGCGCTCCCTCGCGAGTCAAGCGCAAAACGCAAGTAGATGGCTGCTTTTTGAAGCGCAAATTGTAGCTTGTTTATTTTGCCCTGCCCCGCATGCCCCAGCGCGCCAGCCGCACCCCTGTGCCTGCAGCAGCGCTCGCGAAGAGCATCTCCGCCCCAGCGCCTGCGCAAATAAGGTGTTTCAGGAAAAAACCAGGCAGAGCACCCGGCTCACATCGGCAAATCCTGCCGTACTCACGGCTGCAGCGCCTAGCCCCCAACGCTGCCTTGCCACCGATCACTAACCACTAACCACTATTCACTAACCACTGTTTTATGGTGAGCTCGCTGGGACTCGAACCCAGGACCCACGCCTTAAAAGGGCGTTGCTCTACCAACTGAGCTACGAGCTCTCACCAGGCGTATCTATTCGCCAACTGCAACGCAAAGGCCAAACCCTCTCAGCCCTTTAAAGCAAAACCCCCATACCTCACCCCCAGGCCTTTCCATCCAGGTCTTGATTTCATTCAGAAATCAGTTCAGGGCAGGGAATTGCGGTCTCGCTCTAAATTCTGCGCTGTCTTCAAGTTTACCCCACCCGTCACCCAGCCGCCAGCGCAAAGCCTCGCCGCCCATCAAAAACCGCACTCCGCAAACTCCGCAAGACCCGACAATCGAAATGCGCTATGCTGCTTTCAGGACAAACGCAGTCCGCTTCCCAATTCTCCAGGAGTCCTTTTGCGGCGTTCGCTGGGCGTTTTTCTGATACTGCTCTTCTGGCTGGGGCCAATGCTCTCGTTGCTCCCCGCCGGCGCTGAGTCGCGTCTGCCCCCCTGCTGCCGCCGCCACGGAGCCCATCACTGCGCCATGGCCGCGGCCTCCCGCTTTGTCCCGCCCGGCGCGCTGCCTCAACTGGCCCCTCCCGCTCAGTGTCCGTTGTTCCCCGGTTCTGCCGCTGCGTCCACGGTCCCCATCCACGCGCTGCCGGCTCTCGCTGGCGGCCTGCCGGTCCTGCTAGCCCAGCCTCACTCGCCCGCTGCCGGCCGCGCTGCCGCACGCCTCAGCCAGTTGCGCACCCGCGCCAATCGCGGACCTCCCGACCGATCCCTCGCCTGAAAATACTCGTTGAAAGCCCAGCCGTCCCTGTGCTGATTCGCCGTCGCTCCTGAGCGCAGCCATGGCCCGGCCTTCAACCCATTCCTCTTCGCGTCTGGCTCTGTGCATCCCGCGTTCTCTCACGCCTGCGCACACGCCTTCGCCCGAGCCGGAGTCATCCTCGAGGTTAATCCTGTGCGTATCTTGTCTCGCCTTGCCATCGTTCTGCTGCTCGCCGCATCCCTGCCCGCGCTGGCCACGGTCTTCGCCAACGTCCACGGCGTCGTCCACGACCCCGAGCACCACCCCGTTGGCGGCGCCACTGTCACCCTCAAGGCCGTGGACTCAGCCTTCACTCTGCGCGCCCTCACCGGCTCCGATGGCGCTTTCGAACTCGCCCAGGTCCCCTTCGGCGTCTACCAGCTCAAGATCGGCGCCCCCGGCTTCAGCACAACCGAGCAGCAGCTCAACGTCGCCTCGGGCACCAACCCCGTCCTCCACGTGATGCTTTCCGTTGCCGCTGCAACCCAATCGGTCGTCGTTCAGGGCTTTGAACCCTCCCTCTCCGCAGCCGACACCGTTACCCCCACCACCCTCATCACCCGCCAGGACATCGACCAGACCCCCGGCGCAAGCCGCACCCTCGGCATGCAGATGATCACCGACTACGTTCCCGGCGCGTACATGACCCACGACATGCTTCACATGCGCGGCGGCCACCAGACCAGTTGGCTCATTGATGGCGTCGCCATCCCCAACACAAAGATTGCCTCCAACGTCGGCCCCCAGATCGATCCTAAAGACATCGACTCCCTTGAAACCCAGCGCGGCAGCTACGACTCCGGCGTGGGTGACCGCACCTATGGCGTCTTCAACGTCCTGCCCCGCAACGGCTTTGAGCGCTCCCGCGACGGTGAGCTGCTGCTCTCAGGTGGCAGCTTTGACGCGGGTGAAGCCCAGCTCTCCCTCGGCAACCACTCTGAGTCCACCGCCTGGTATACCAGCCTCACCGGCTCCCGCTCCGACTTCGGCCTCGCCACTCCGGTCGCCTCGGTCTACCACGACTCCACAAACTCCCAGAGCGGCTTTGTTTCCCTCATCCGCAACCAGACTCCCAAAGACCAGTTCCGCCTCAACGCCCAATACCGCCAGGACCACTTCGACATTCCCTACGACCCCAGCCAGACCGATTGGCAGGCCATCACCAACTACTACAACTCCTGGGGCCTGCGCGACGCCCAAACCGAGCGCGACTCGTTCGTTATCGCCAACTGGGTCCACACCATCTCGACCAAGGCGCTGTTTTCCGTCGCCCCCTTCTTCCACCAGAACCAGGCAAACTACGATTCCCTGCCCACCGACAATCCGGTGGCCACCACCTGGCATCAGGGCTCGAACTACGCCGGCGGCCAGGGTGACATCCATCTGGATGCCGGCCCCAACAGCCTCTCCGCCGGCTTCTACTCCTTCTACCAGGCTGAGAGCGACCTTTTCGGCGTCCTCGTCAACGACGGCAGCGCCAAATCCCAGCCCAGCACCGGCGCCAACGCCAGCGCTGTTCTCGCCGAGTTCTACCTCACCGATCACCTCCGCCTCGGCCGATCCATCACCCTCCTCGGCGGCGAGCGCTTCACCGTCTACCGGGGCGGCATCGACGAGACCGCGGTCTATCCCCGCATCGGCGCAACCGTTGAGATTCCCCGCCTCCACTGGGTCCTGCGCGGCTTCTACGGCCACTTCTTCCAGCCCGCGCCGCTTGAGACCGTCTCCAGCTCCGTGCTCAACTATGCCGGCAGCCTGCCCGGCGGCGAAAACACCTTCACGCCCATCCCCTCTGAGCGCGACGAAGAACACCAGTTCGGCTTGCAGATCCCCTACAAAGGCTGGTTCCTCGACGTCGATACGGTCAAAAACCGCGTCAACAACTTCCTTGACCACTCCAACCTGGGCGAGTCGAACATGTACTTCCCCATCGCCGTCGACGGAGCCCTCGTCCGCGCCTGGGAACTGACCCTCCGCTCACCCCAGATCGCTCAGATCGGCCAATTCCATCTCAGCTACGCCAACCAGATTGCCGAGCAGCGCGGAAACATCATCGGCGGTTTCACCTGCACCAATCCTACCGATCCCGCCTGCGACCTTGGCCCCGGTTACTTTCCCGTTGACCACGACCAGCGCCAGACGCTCAACACCGGCTTTACCGCCAACCTGCCTCTGCGCACCTGGTTCTCCAGCAATGTCTACTACGGTTCCGGCTTCACCAACGGCCTGGCCTGCTCTGCCCCTTCCACATGTCCCAACAACGGCCCTTATGACGGTCCCAATCTCCCCGTCCACACGACCTTCGATGTCTCCGCCGGCCGTAACATCGGCGAGCGCTGGAAGATCGCGGCCAACGTCATCAACCTCACCAACCACCGCGTCCTGCTCGATAACTCCGTCACCATCGGCGGTTTCCACTACAACGACCCAAGAATGCTTTCCATGGAATTGCGTTACCGTTTCCACTTTTAGGCAGCCTCCTGACTACGCGGAGAATCGAGCCCAGAGGAGTTCGCTCAGCAGCCCGTCAGGACGCCCTGATCCAAGCCGGAATGCAACCGATTTGGCTGCGTCCACCGCCGCAGTGCCCCTCAAAGTTCCCCTGTGCCCAAACAGCACATTTTCCAGTAGATACTTGGCAGGGGCGAGGGTATCTTTAAGAAAACGCGGTCCGGCAGGCGGCCTGATCGGCAAAAAACCCGTATTAAGCACAAAACACGGAGATTCCGGCTCCTCATATGGCCAGAAAGTGGTAGGAAGGTAACGTTACAAGTGTTATTGTTTCGACAACAGCGTTGCATCTACGATTCCTGATGAGGATACCCTCAGTGTGAACGACCGAGACCCGGCAAACCGCAAGGAACCCGCTGAAACGCGGAAAAAGAGCGAACCGAGTCGAATCATTGGGGATGCACGGGTGGAATATGACTGATCGCAAAGCGCTGGTTGATTCAAATGAGACTCCGGAGGATGTTGCAACCCTCTACTCATGGGCCAATCTGCACGGCGCAAAATACCGTGACTTTTCCGCCTCACGCGCTCAAACGCGTGAGAAGGCACGGTTGCGCGTGCAGGAAGCGGTTGAGCAGGAGCGCCGTCAGGCTCAGGAAAATGCTGAAGCCCAAAAAGCCGCTGAAGCGCAACGCGTTGCTGAATCGCTGCGCGCCGAGGAAGCTGCGCGTCAGGCAGACATTGCCGCTCAGCAGGCAGCTCAAAGGTCCGCCCAACAGGCCGCCCAACAGGCCGCGCAGCAGGCCGCTCAACAGCGCGCCTGGCAGCCGTCGCCCCAGCCTGAACGCTACGCGTCCCCCCAGCCTGAACGCTACGTAGCGCCCCAGCCTGCTCCCGTTCCACCTCCCGCTCCGGCCGCGCCCTATTATCCAGCGCAATCCTACGCTCCGGCTGCGCCCCAGCCCAATTTTGTCCCTTACGCTCCTCCATCGGCGTACTACCCGGCTCCCAGTCAGCCGCCTTTTCCTCCTGTACGCGAAGAGAACTATCTCCAGACCCGCAGCCAATGGACTCCGTCTGAACCCAGAGAGAGCCTCGGCCGTCCCGCCTGGCTTGCCTCCGACCGTGCCGATGTGGCGCCTCAACCCGTGCCCCCGGCGCCGGATGACACCCTCCAGGGCTCCCGCGATCGGCTTACCTCGCGCTGGTTCGCTCTGAAAGGTGTTTTTGAAGGAAACAAGACTCCTGCCGAGACCGCTCCGGCCCCTGCCCAGATGGCTTCGCGCGCCCCAGTCATCGCTGTATTTTCCCTTGCCGGCGGCGTCGGCAAAACCAGCCTTGTGGCTACCCTCGGCCGTGCCCTGTCTGCCCGCGGAGAGCGCGTCCTGCTCGTCGATACTGCTGCTTACGGCCTGCTCCCCTTCTTCTTCGGCGCGCGCGATCAGCGCCCTGGTCAGCTCAGAACCTTCAGCCCCCCGGGCGCCAGCGGCGATGCTCCCATCCAGATGGTCACCATCGATCCAGATACCCTCGGCCCTGAAAACGCTGTCCAGGAGACCCTCACCACTGAGATCTCCCGCCATGCGCGCGGGGTCAGCCGCGTCATCGTCGATCTGGCCACCGCCTCTGGCGCCACCACCCGCCGCATCATGCGGCTAGGGCCCACCGTTCTGGTCCCCATCATTCCAGATATGAGTTCCGTTGTCAGTGTCAGTTCCATTGATGCTTTCTTCCAGCACAATTCGGCCGCCGCCGGAAAACCGGTCCTGCCGTTCTATGTGCTGAACCAGTTCGACGGCTCCCTCCCGCTGCACCTTGACGTGCGTGAGGTCCTGCGTGAGCAGGTCGGCGACCGCTTGCTGCCTTTCGCGCTTCGCCGCGCTGCCGCTGTCAGCGAGGCCCTTGCCGAAGGCATGACGGTCATGGATTACGCTCCCAACTCCACCGTTGCCGAGGACTTTGGCAGTCTCGCCGGGTGGGTCAAGAGCCTGGCCGCACCTGCGACCAGCGGATACCGCGGCGTACGTTGGAGTGAACGATGAGCGCAACCGGAATGTGGCAGGATATTGGAGCGGGTGAGAATTTCCTCACCCGGTTCATCCGTCTCGTCTTCCTGTTCGCTGCAGCTGCTGCCTTCTATTTCCTCGCCGTTCTGCCCCTCACCTGGCCGCAGCAGGCAGTCATGGGACTGCTCACCCTGCTCATGTCCCTGGCTATGGCGCGCAGCTCTGACTCCTATCTGGTCACGCTCACCCTCATGGCGATGTCGATGTTCTGCACCTTCCGCTATGGGTTTTGGCGCATCACCCAGACCGTCCGCTTCTTTCAGGACCCGGCCAACCATTGGGGCGCCCTCGATGCGTTCTTCATCCTCTGCCTTATCCTGGCTGAGGTCTACGCATTCTTCATCCTCTTTCTCGGCTACTTCCAAACCATCTGGCCCCTGCGCCGCGCCCCCGTCGCCCTGCCTGACAACTCGGACGAGTGGCCCCATGTCGACGTCCTCATCCCCACCTATAACGAGCCGCTCGATGTCGTCCGTTACACCGCCCTCGGCGCACTCAACATGGACTGGCCCGCCGACAAAATGCACGTCTACATCCTCGACGACGGACACCGCAAAGAGTTCGAGGAGTTCGCCTTCGAGGCGGGTCTGGGCTACAAGATCCGCAACGATAACAAGCATGCCAAGGCTGGCAACATCAACACCGCTCTCAAGAGCATGACCGCGCCCTATGTAGCCATCTTCGACTGCGACCACGTTCCCACCCGCAGCTTCCTCCAGATGACCATGGGTTGGTTCCTGCGCGACCGCAAGCTGGCCATGCTCCAGACACCCCACCACTTCTATTCGCCCGATCCGTTTGAGCGCAACCTGGGCCAGTTCCGCATCATTCCCAACGAGGGTGAGCTGTTCTACGGCATCGTCCAGGACGGCAACGATTTCTGGAATGCCTCGTTCTTCTGCGGCTCCTGCGCCGTTCTGCGCCGCACCGCGCTTGACCAGATCGGTGGCATCGCCGTTGAAACCGTTACCGAAGACGCCCACACCTCTCTGCGCATGCAGATGAACGGCTGGAACACCGCCTACATCAACATTCCCCAGGCCGCCGGCCTCGCCACCGAGCGCCTCTCGGCCCATGTGGGCCAACGTATTCGCTGGGCCCGCGGCATGATCCAGATTTTGCGCACGGACAATCCCCTCTTTGCTCCGGGGCTCAAGTTCCCCCAGCGCCTCTGCTACTTCAACGCCATGTGCCACTTCATGTACGCGGTGCCGCGCCTCATCTTCCTCACCGCGCCCTTGATCTATCTGCTCCTCAGCCACACCAACGTCCCCGGCTACTGGGCCGCTATCCTGGCCTACGCCTTGCCTCACCTCGTGCTCTCCAACGTCACCAACTCCCGTATTCAGGGCGAGCACCGCCATTCCTGGTGGAATGAAATCTACGAGACCGTCCTCTCGCCTTACATTCTGCTGCCCACCATGATGGCGCTCATCAACCCCAAGCTGGGCAAGTTCAACGTCACCGCCAAAGGCGGCGTCGTCAAACGCACCTTTTTCGACACCAAGATCGCCCAACCATTCTTGATCATGCTCTTGTTCAATATCGCCGGACTCATTGTCGCCATTCCCCGCTACTTCATCTGGGACCGCGACCGCCCCGGAACCGTCATCATGAATGTCATGTGGTGCATCTTCAATATCATCATCCTCGGCGTCACCACTGCCGTCGCCCGCGAAATGAGGCAGCTCCGCACCACCGTGCGCATCAGCATCGTCACCCCGGTCATGGTTAAAATGCCGGATGGACGCTTGATCGCCGGAGAAACTACCGATATGTCTTCCGGAGGCACCTGCATCCGTTTCACTGAACCGGTCGAGAATCCCGCCCAGTCCAAGGTGCAGCTTGTCTTCCCACTGCCCTCCGTCTCTGTCGATTTGCCCGCCACCGTTGTCTCCAGCGAAGGAACGCTGTTGCGGGTGCGCTTTGAAGACCTGACGATTGCCGAACAGGAAGTGTTGACCATGGTCCTATATTCCCGAGCAGATTCATGGCTGGGCTGGGGAGAGTCCCGCGAAAGCGACAACGTTCTGCGCAGCATGGCGCGTATCTTCCAGATCTCCATGCACGGCCTGGCCTCTACCTTCCAGAGCCTCTTCACCGGCAAGGACGCCCGGCAGAAAAAAGGCAAGCGGGACCGAACCCTCTCCATCGCCAAGTCCACCGTCGTCATGGCGCTGGCTCTTTCCCTGATGGGCTTTTCCCATCAGCTCCACGGGCAGCAAGTCGCCGGCACCACTCCTTTGGCCACCACGACCCCCCAGAAAACCGGCCCGCCTCCCGTCCAGGTCCCTCCCGGCCAGTTCCGCGATACCTTCACCCTGAACGACGCAGGTTCGCCCCAGATTGAGCTGCACGGCATCGACTCCAGCCACAGCATCTACTTCACGCTGCCCCAGACCCATGTGGCCCGCACGGCCAAGATTCACGTCTATTACGCATTTTCTCCCAGTCTGCTGCCGCAACTGAGCCATCTCAAGCTCATCATGAACGGCACGCTGTTTGCCACCATCCAGCCCAACCCCGGACTCATGGGCGGTTCCAACAGCCAGGACGCCGAAGGCGAGTTCAGCATTCCGCCCGAGCTTCTGGTCCACAACAACACCCTCACCATCCAGTTCATCGGCCACTACACCATGGTCTGCGAAGACCCGGCCAACACTACCCTCTGGGCACGCGTCCATCGCACCACTTACCTTGACATCCAGGGCGATCTGCTGCCCCTCGCCGACGATCTCAAGCAGTTGCCCATGCCCTTTCTCGACCCAGCTGTCATTCAGCCGCTCAGCATTCCAGTTGTCTTTCCGACCGCCCCTTCCATGAAGGCTATTCAGGCAGCCGGCATCGTCACAAGCTACTTTGGCATGATCTCTGAGAATCGCCCCGTGCGTTTCCCGGTGCGCATCGGCTCGATTCCCGCCGGCAACGCAATCGTGATCTCAGACAATCCCACCGATCTACCCGCCACCCTTAATCTGCCCTCTGTCAATTCCGCTACCGTGGCCATGCGCATCAATCCAACCGACCCCTATAGCAAGATCCTGGTCGTGGCAGGCGGCGACTCTGAAATGTTGATGCGCGCGGCCCAGGCGGTCGCGCTCCATTCTGACCTCCTCGAAGGGGCACAGACCTCCATCGACGCCCTCAAGCTGCCTGAAAAACAGCAGCCCGATCAAGCCCCGCGCTGGGCCCGTACCGACCAGACCGTCGCCCTGTGGGATTACGCCACCGCCGACCAGTTGCAGGGCGATGGCTCGGCCCCCCTCAACGTCTACTTCCGCATTCCGCCCGACATCTTTTATTCCGAGCGGCCCAATGCGGTGCTCAAGCTCTCTTATCGCTACAACTCCGTGCCCATCGGTCCCATCTCCAGCATGCAGGTGCGCATCAATAACGCCTTCCTCGGCTCTGTCCCGCTGATCCCCGGCCAGGAAGCCTCGCGCAAAATGCAAACCGATGTGCCGGTGCCGGTGGTCAACCTGCGTCCCTTCTCCAACTCGCTCTCCTTTGACTTCACCTTCCAATTGCTCAAAAAGGGCGGCTGCAACGACACCACGCCCATCAACATGCAGGGCGCCATCCTGCGCGATACCTACCTTGATCTGCGCGGCTACCCCCACTATGCGCCGCTGCCCAACCTCGAGACTTTCGCCAATGCCGGCTTCCCCTTCACCCGCATTGCCGACCTGGCCGACACAACCGTCATCCTGCCCCCCACGCCCACCGAGCAGGAGATCGAAACATTCGTCACCCTCATGGGCCACTTCAGCCGCCAGACCGGCTTCCCCGCCTTGCGTGTCACCGTGGCCGGAGCTGAGGTCATGAAGTCCGGCGCCAACACCGACTACCTCATCATCGGCACGGCCGACGACCAGCCCGCCTTTGACAAGCTGGCCAACAGTCTCCCCGTTGCCCTCCGCAGCGGACAGATCCAGGTCCACGATACCCAGGGATTCTTCGCTCCCCTCCACCACGCCTGGTGGAAACTCCGTTCCGCCGAACACACCGAATCCGGCGATCTCACTGCCGATGGAACCCCGGATGCAGTCATTGAAGGCATTGAGTCACCCTTTGACCCCGGCGCCAGCCGCAGCGTCGTCGCCATTCACCTCCGCGATGCAACCACCTTTGAAGCTTTCATTACCACCTTTATGAACGTCCAGCAGGCCAGCGATATCCAGGGCTCGGTTTCTGTCTTGCAAGGGACCCAGTTCCATTCGTTCCGGATAGGCGCTGAGGTCTATCATGTGGGCGTGTTGCCCTGGTGGACCCGCTTGACGCTCTGGTTCATGGAGGTGCCCTGGCTCGCGGCTGTTGTTGTCGTCATTCTCGCTTTCCTGCTGGCCATCTGGACGCGCCAATGGCTCCGTGCCAGAGCCCGTGCGCGCTTGAGGGTTGTCGAGGATTAGTGCAAAGCTTCCCGTGCGCGCTCCTGCCAGGGCGCGGGCAGCTTCAGGTTCGGTTCTGCGGCCCCGGCGGCAGCTGTGCCAAGGGGTATGATTCTGTAAGGCTGCGAGTGGGTCTCGAACATCTCCACACTGCGGCCGAGGTTTGATTGGCAGTGCGTCTGGTTGCCGGCGCGGCCTCTTCCAGCGGTGGAAGCGGCCGCGCCGGTCGTGCAAACGACTCAACCCTTTTTTTCGGAGAACGGTAGCGATGGGTCTTCCCATACCTCGGCTCAGGAAGCGCTTGTTGCTGATTGCGTCTTTATTCTTGATTTGCGCTACCGGCGGCTGCAAGCAGGGGCCCTGGACGCTTTGGGATGCCTATTCGGCACGTTTCATCGACAGCCAGGGCCGCGTCATCGATCCGCAGAGCAGTGATGCGCGGACGACGTCGGAAGGTCAGGCATATGCCATGTTCTTTGCCTTGGCAGACAACGATCGCATCACCTTTGACCGGTTGCTGACCTGGACGCAGGCCAACCTTGCCGGCGGCGACCTGAGCACCCATCTGCCCGCATGGCTGTGGGGCAAAAGCCCGGATGGCGCCTGGAAGATCATCGACCCCCACCCGGCTTCCGATGGCGATGTTTGGATGGCCTATTCTCTGGTTGAAGCCGGGCGCTTATGGAAGCAGCCAATTTATACCCATCTTGGCCGCGCCCTGATGGACCAGATCGCCAAATCTGAAGTGGCGGACCTGCCCGGTTTCGGCCAGATGCTGTTGCCCGGTCCAGTTGGTTATCAGCATGACCGCATCTCGACCATCAACCCCAGCTATCTTCCGCTCTTCATCTTTGAGCGCCTTGCCGTCGTCGATCCGGATGGCCCCTGGCAGCACATCGCTCTCGGCATTCCCCGCCTGCTTGAGCAGAGCGCGCGCCATGGCTATGCCATGGATTGGGTCGATTACTCCCCCGGGGACGGCTTCTATCCCGCTCCTGCCCACCCCGACAAAGACCCCGCGCCCGCCGGCGGAAGCTACGACGCCATCCGCGTCTACCTCTGGGCAGGCATGGAGGATGGCCGCGGAAAAATTCGCGCCACCCTGCTTGACGCCATCCCGGGCATGGGCGCCTACCTTGCCGATCATGATGCCCCCCCAGAAAAGGTCAGTGACCAGGGCATTCCTTTGGCGCAAGATGGACCTGTGGGATTTTCTGCTGCGGTGTTGCCTTACTTGAGGGCTCTGCCCAACATGAACCGGTCCAGCGCCCAGCAGACCGTGCGCCTGAGCGCCCAGCGCGATCAGGGCACAGGATTGTATGGGAAGGACCCGGCGTATTACGATCAGAATCTTGCCCTGTTCGCAACCGGCTATCTGGATGGTAGATTTCGGTTTGGGCCGGGCGGAGAGCTGAAAGTGGATTGGACACGATCATGAGGGTTGCCGGCAAGGCCACAGCGGATCCGCAATTGCCGTACCTCGGGAGCAAATCGCCGAGTGGCTTTTCCCGCAAGGAAGAGTTACCCCCTGCTGCCATGAAAAAGACACGTGAAGGGGGCAACCCCTCATGGAGTTGCAGATTCGCCGTAGCGGTCTGCCTGCTGCTGGCAGTCCAACTTGGCGTTGCCCAGAACCAGAAAAAGACCGCTGGCCTCACTCCCGACCAGACCCGCCTCATCCTGGTTGACAAGGCCCGCGCCCTCGAGTCCCGCGGCCGGCCGGACATGGCCATCCAGCTCTGGCAGCAGATTCTCCTCTCTGACCCCAAAAACACCGACGCTTTGGCCGGCCTCGCCAAGGACTACAAGATGATCGGCTCCGCGGCGCTGGCTGAAGACGCCCTCAACCGGCTCAGAAGCGTCAGTCCCAACGACCCCAACATCGCCAGAATCTCTGCCATGACCAGTACCCGCGTGCAAAGCGACCGGCTGCGCGAGGCCGGCGAACTGGCGCGCCAGGGAAAAACTGAAGCGGCGATGAACATCTACCGCGAGTTATACGGCGATCGGCCTCCAGACGGCGATATCGCCCTGGCCTACTACCAGACACTCTACGGAACTCCCCTCGGCAAAGAGGCCGCTGTATCCGCCATGCGCGCCCTGGCCCAGCGCAACCCGGGCGACACCCGCTTTTCCATCGAGCTGGGCCGCATGCTCACCTACGATCCCAAAACCCGTCCCGAAGGCATACGCATCCTCAAAGAGCATCCCAATGACTCCCTGGCCCAGGATGCGCTGCGCCAGGCCCTCGTCTGGGGCGCCGCCAATCCCACCTCGTCTCCTGAGCTGCGTGACTACCTCAAGTCCCATCCCAAAGACATCGAGATGGGCAATCTCCTCAAGGAGAATGAGTCCCAGCTGGCGCGGATGAACTCCGGCATCGCCCGCACCCCGGCCGAGCGAGCCGCTTTTGCGGCCCTCAACGCCCACCACCTCGACGAGGCGCAGTCCCGCTTTACCGCCATCCTTCAACAGGAACCAACCAACGGCCGCGTCGCCGCCGGCATGGGCTTCCTGCGCATGCAGCAGAGCAACTTCGGCGGCGCCATCAGCTACCTGGAACAGGCTGAATCCAATGGCTACAAGGCCGCCGCCGTCGAGAGCGCCCTCGTCACCTCGCGATTCTGGTACATCATGGGCGAGGCTTCCCAGGCCTTCGACGACAATCAGCTTGACCTGGCCATGGCCAAGTATCAGGCCGCGCTGGCCATTCGCCCGCGCAGCCCCGAGGCCCTCAGCGGCCTTGCCGGAATCCTGGTCAAGAATCAGCAGTATCCCGCCGCTGCCGGTGTCTACGAGCAGTTGGTCAAAATCCAGCCCCGCTCCCTCGACGCCTGGCGCGGACTCTTCCTCGCCTATGCCCGCAACGGCGACAACCAAAAAGCCATGGCCATTGCCGCCCGCTTCCCCGCGCCGGTCAAGGCATCCCTTGCCAAGGATCCGGAATATCTCCGCACCCTCGCCACCATCTATATCGCCGAGAATCGCAACGCCGACGCCCAGCGCGCGCTCGCCCAGGCCCTGGCTCTCCCTTTCCCTGACAACGGCGCCAATCTCAAGGCCGATACCCGCCTCCAGTACGCCGGCGTCCTCATGCAGGCCAGGCGTTTTCCCCAGGCCGAGGAACTCTACACCCAAATCCTCAACGAAGATCCCAGCAGCCTGCCCGCATGGATGGGTCTGGTGAGCGCTCATCATGAGCTGAACCAGGACAACCAGGCCATTGTCGACGTCGAAAAGATGCCTCCGGCCATCTATGAGTCGGCGCTGGCCGATCCCGGCTTCCTGTCCATGCTCGGCTCCATCTATGCCCAGGCCAATCAGTTTGAGATCGCTCAGGGCCTCCTCGAGCGAGCCGCCAAATTCCAGACCGCGGCCGGTGGCCAGCCACCCATGGGCATCGAGTTGCAATTGGCAGCCATCTATCTGCAGCGCAACAACACCGCGCAGGCCTACGAAATTTATCGCCAGGTGCTCCAGGCCCATCCTGACAGCACCGTCGCCTGGAAAGGCCTCATCGCCACCCTTCAGGCCACCAATCACAACACTGAGGCTCTGGCTGAGATCGGCCTCATCCCCGTCGCTGTCCGCAAGCAGCTTGACAACGACATCGAATTCGTTCAGACCGAGGCCAGCCTCTATGCCGCCGCCGGCAACAACGCCGTCGCCACGGAATACATGAACCGCGTGGTCAGCCACTACAACACCCTCAAAACCGCGCCTCCGTCCGATATCGACATCCAGAACGCCTGGCTGCTCTTCAACACCGGCAACGACCGTGGCCTCTATCCGGCTCTCATGCGCCTCGGCGCACGCCAGGACCTCACGGCGACCCAGCGCGAGACCGTCCAGAACATCTGGGCCAACTGGAGCGTCCGTCGCGCCGGGGTGGCCATGGATAACGGCAACACCGCCCGCGCCGTGGACATCCTCGATGCCGCCTCCCAGGCCTTCCCTGACAACATGACCGTGCGCAAGGCTGTGGCCGGGGGCTATGTGCGTGTCGGGCGCGCCAAGGAGTCGCTCGCCCTCTTCAAGACCGTTCCCTTGCAGGACGCAACCGTTGGCGACTTCCAGGGTGCAATTGGCGCTGCCCTCGCCGCCAATGACCGCAATCAGGCCGAGATCTGGCTCCGTCAGGCCCTCGACCGGTACCCCCAGAGCCCCGCCATTCTGGCCCTCGGCGCACGCTATGAGCAGGCCCGCGGCGACAACGAGCGTGCCGCCCAATACTGGCGCGCCTCCATCGCCGCCATGCCCCAGGCCTCGCCTGCCGATCGTCTCGCTCACGAGCTGGTCTATCCCGAGCAGGACACCCGCGCCCGCCGCGCCGTCACGGCCAACGACTTGCAGCGCCTGCTTGACCCCAACTACGAGCCCTTTGCAAAAACCGTCAAGGTGTCACCGTTGCCGGCATACGGCAACGATCCCTACAACCCCGGCGCGCCTGTCGTCCTGTCTCAACCCGGCGCCGTCCAGCAGCAAGTCGCCCAGGCCCCGTTGCAGAATCAAACCCCGGCCGCCGGCCAGACCCAGCAGAACTTCTGGTTCAATCCGCCCGCCGCCACGTCGGCCAACAACGGCATCCTGCAATCCGCGCCCCAGACCCAGGCCGCCGCGCCCGCCAGCCAATACTCCGGCAACCAATACGCCGCCCCGCAGGTTTCTGGCCAGCAGAGCCAGCCCCAGGCCAATGACAGCGATCAGCTCCCCGCGCCGCCTGCGTCCAATCTCCCCTCGCAGTCCAACAACTACGGCAACCAGCGCAGCTTTGAAGGCAGAATGAACCTGCCCAACGGCGGAGCCGTTGCCGCTCCAGCGCCGTCCAGCCTGGCCCAGTCGCTCGCGCCCAGCCAGTCCAGCGGCCAGGTTGCACAACAAATCCCCACCGGCGTCGTCACCAGCCCGCAAGCCGACGCCTGGAAGGGCCTCATCTTCTCGCTCCTGGCCGCCAATCGTACCGCCGAGGCCTTTCAGGACATTGCCCAGATTCCTCCCGACCTCCGACAGCAGCTTGAGGGCGATGTCGAGTTCATGCAGGCTGAGGCCAGCCTTTACGTGGCCAGCGGCGACACCCCCCACGCCACCGAATACCTCAACAAGGTAGAGAACTACTACCTGCTGCGCCGCACTCCGGCACCGCCCGGCATTGACGTCCAGAATGCCTGGCTGCTCTTCAACACCGGCAACGACCACGACCTCTATCCGGCATTGCGCAACCTCGATGCGCGCCGCGACCTCACCCCCGATCAGCGCCGGCAGGTGCAGACCATCTGGGTCAACTGGAGCCTCCGCCGCTCCTCCAATGAGATGAAGGCCGGCAACACGCAGCGCGCCATCGACATTCTTGAGGCCGCCGCACAGGACTATCCTGACAATCTCAGTGTGCGCCGCGCCATCGCAGGCGGCTATGTCAATCTGGGCCGCGCCCCTGAGGCCTTGTCCATGTTCAAGGCCACACCCATGCAGGACGCCAACGCCGGCGACTACCAGGGCGCCATCGGCGCCGCCATGGCAGCCAAAGACATGCCCCAGGCCGAAACCTGGTTGCGGCAGGCCCTGGACCTCTTTCCCTCCGATCCAGGAATCCTCGCCACCGCCGCCCGCTTTGAGCAGGCCCGCGGCAACGACGAGCGCGCCTCCGACTACTGGCGCGCCGCGCTGGCTGCCATGCCGCCCGGATCGTCCGCCCAGTCCCTGAGCCGTTCCGGTGTCTATCCCCAGCAGTCGGGCGCAGTTCCCAGCTCTTCCACGCCTGGGGATCTCAAGCAACTTCTCGATCCGAATTACCTGCCGGCGCCATCTTCCGGCCGCCAATCCACGTTGCCCACTTACCACACCACCACCCCCTACGGCGGATCGGCCCCCAACGGCATCAGCCAGCCTGTCCCGGCTCCGCAGCAGGTTCAGCAGCCGAGCCAGTGGAACCTCGGACCCTCCACGCAGGTTCTGCCGCCCCCGCCGGCACCCAATCCGGCCTCCCGGCCTGCGGCCGCCATGCAGTCCGCGACGCCAGCCAGCCTGCCGGCCTACAATTCGCCTGCCAACAATCCCGCTTCGACCGGCCTTCCAATCTTCATCGAGCAGAGCGCCACGCGCCCGGCCCAGATGATGAACGCCCGGCAGGCAGCTGCCTCGTCCGGCGCGGGCAGCTCATCGAGATCCAACAACTACGCAGGCGCGGTCCAGGTCATGCAGCCGGGTGGCAACTACCAGTCCTCCTCCGGCGTCTCAGCGCAGAACGCCCCGTCTGTCCAGAAATGGGATGTCCAGACCGGCATCGGCGCCCACGACTCCAACCCCGAAGCCGGCTTGCGCATTACTTCCCAGCCCATGGGGGCCGTCGCCGCTCGTGCCCAGGTTCTCTTCGCCGAGCAGACTGACGCCCAGTTGACCGAGGGCTCTGCCGAAACCATCCAGGCCGTGCCAACCGCTCTGGCCGCTCCGGCCGTCGCAATCAGCGCGCCGCCTCCCGCCGCACCGGCCATGCAATACAAGGTGGCCCAATACACCCCCTCTGCCCAGGAGGCGGCCACTGGCGCATACTCTGCGCCCAGACAGTCCACGCAGCAGAACCTGCCCGTGCCGCAGCAGCCACAATACCAACAGCCAACGCAGCCGCTTCCTCCCCTCACCCAGCCCAAAATGAGCAGAAGGGCCAGGCGCAAAGCCGTCGCCGCCGCCGCAGTTGCTCAGCAATCCAACGGCACGCTGGCCACTGCTCCCGCTTACCAGCCCACTGACCAGAACTCCATCCCCGATCTGCCTTCCGCGCCCACAGCAAACACCACAGGCGCCGGACTTTCCGATCAGGAGCTGGAAGAGCGCAACCTGCCCCCGCTCCGCGGCCCCTGGGTCCGCGTCCAGCGCGATACCCGCGCCATCAGTCCTCGCGACGAGGCAGAGATGCAGTTGCGCTCCATCGAGAGCGGCTACAGCGCCTGGCTGGGCGGCACCGGCATCATCAACTACCGTACCGGCAGCCTCGGCTTTGACCACCTCGCCGCGCTTGAAGCCCCCTTTGAGGCTTCCTTTCCGCTTGGTTTCAACACCCGCTTCACCATCGTCGCCAAGCCCGTCTTCCTTGATTCCGGCCAGGCCGATGGCAACAGCGCCATCTCCGTCACTACCCTCGGGCAGACCGCCCTGACGCAGATTCCCCAGCCCCTCGGAACCCTGCTCAAGACCGACGCCACTCCGCCCCCCCAGCAGAATGCCGCGGGCCTCGGTGGCGAACTCCAGTTGACCTTCCCCCACCTGGCCCTTGCTGCCGGCTACACCCCCTGGGGCTTCCTCGTCTCCACCTTCACCGCCCGTGGCATGTGGAAGCCCGGCAACGGCCCCTTCACGTTCTCCTTCGTCCGCGATTCGGTCAGAGACACCCAGCTTTCCTATAGCGGCCTGCGCGACCCCGGCTCTGCCTCGCTCGCCTTCCCCGGAAACATCTGGGGCGGTGTCGTCGCCAACCAGTTCAACGTGGCCTACGCCCACGGCGATGCCGAGTCCGGCTTCTACCTCGGCATTGGCGGCCAATATCTCTCCGGCTACAACGTTGAGACCAACACCCGCTTTGACGGTTCCGGGGGAGCCTACTGGCGCATCCTCACCAAGCCCGAGTACGGCAACCTCTCCATCGGCATCAATTTTTTCGGCATGCACTACGCCCACAACGAAGACGCTTTCACCTACGGCATGGGCGGCTACTTCAGCCCCCAGGCTTACTTCTTGGGCAACGTGCCCCTTACCTGGGCCGCCCACTCCGGAACTCGCTGGCACTACAACATCCTCGGCAGCCTCGGCGTACAGGCCTTCCAGGAGAGCCTCACGGCGTTGTTCCCGCTCGTAGCCCAGTCCTCCATTGAGGTCGGCTCCGGCAACCTCGCCCTGCCCGCCAAAACCAGTGTCGGACCCAACTACGACCTGCGCGCGAACGCTGCCTACCAGATCAGTCCTCATTGGTTTGCCGGCGGCTTCTTCAGTGCCAACAACTCCCGCAACTACTCCGGCGTCTCCGCCGGCTTCTTCGTCCGCTTCCTCTTCCGTGCGCAGCCCTCTACCGTAGCCGGCCCCACCGGTCTCTTCCCAACCGATGGCCTGCGCCCCTTCACGGTGCCATAGAGCGGTTCCCGAATTCACGTGGCCTCTTCGATGCAGCGGAAGGTGGCATTTTCTTCCACCCCAGCGACGAAGACCTATCGCCGGGGACCCCGGCGGGAAAATGACCCTCGACAGGGACGGCTTCGGTTTTCACCAATTCGGGAACCGCTGTAGTCGCCTGATCTCTCAAATTCAAGAGGAGGGGATTCCCATAACTCCTCCCCTTTTTGGCGTGTGCGCCGGCAAATTCGTCCCAATCACCAAAACCAGATCAATCTGGCCTATGATATGAAATAAATCAATAAGGAATACCGCATTACTTAATAAAACTAATATTAGCGATTGACAATATTAATAAAAGCGCATAATCTCTTCCTTGGAATCAATAAAAGAGGTCCTCCCCCGTGGCTTCCTCAAGCAAACCCGCCTCCGACTGGCAAGACTTGCTCCGAATCGCCCAGGGTTGCTCTCTGGTCGTCGAGCGCGTGCGCCTGGCTGAGAAGCAGATGGCCATCGAAGGCCAGTTCATCCTGCCCGAACTGGCCCGCCTCAGCCTTGAAGATCAGGTCTTCATCACCGCCTTCCTCCGCTCCCACGGCTCCATCAAGGAGATGGAGCAGGTCTTCGGCGTCAGCTATCCCACCATTAAGGCCCGCCTCAATCGCATCTCGGGCCAGCTACAGTTCATCGAGATCGATCCCTCGCCCTCCCGCGCCGAGGTCCTTGACCGCCTCAAGAACGGCGAAATCACCGTGGACGAGGCCATCCGCACCCTGGAGGCCCTCAAGTGACTCCCAACCTCGCCATCGTTCACGTCTGCAACCTCCATGCGCGCTCGCTGCGGCTCTGGATCCCGCTCTTTCTGCTCTGGATTCCGCTGCTGCTGCTCTCGCCGCTCATCCTGCTGGTCCTCCTGGCGGTCTGTTTTCTCGGCCGCATCAACCCGTTCCGCGCCATCGCAGTCTTCTGGGCCATCTCGTGCAGCCTGCCGGGAGCCGATGTCAGCGTCAGCGCTGAAGGCAACCAGGTCCTGGTTCGCATCCTCTAGAGGCTTCGTATGAACAACCATCGCCGCGCCGTCCTGCAACTTCTCGCCACGGGCCGCATTACCCCTCCGCAGGCCGAGCGCCTGCTCATTGACCGCAACGACAGCCAGGAAACTCTCTGGGCGTTTGCCGCTGCCGTTGCGGCTGCCTGCCTGGCACAACTCAACCTGCGTCAGTTGCCCACCCAGTTGGCGCACACTGCACATGCACTGCTGCCCGGCAGTCTCCTCTGCCTGCAGCACGCCCTGTCCCTGCTTACTCATCTTGTCGGAGGAGTTTTATGAACGAGAATCGCCGTCAAATCCTTGAAATGCTCGCCGCGGGCAAAATCACCGCAGATGAAGCCGAGCGCCTCATCGTTGCCCTCGACGCACCGCCCCTAAACGGCAACGGAACCAGTGCCTCGGACGAAGCTCCCAAGCGGAAGTCGAAGTATCTCCGCGTGCTGGTCGAGGCCGGCGAAGATATGACGGGCCTCAAAGGCGCCACCACGGTCAACGTCAGGGTGCCCATGCAACTGCTGCGCGCCGGCGTCCGCCTCGCCAGCCTCATTCCGGCCCAGGCCCACGACCAGCTCGACGAGGCCCTCAACCGCCATGGCGTCCCGCTCACCCTCTCGCAGATCAAGCCGGAAAATCTCGAGGAGCTGATCGACCACCTCGAAGACCTCACTGTCGACGTAGACGGCAAAGAGGGGAACAAGACCAAGGTACGGGTCTTCTGCGAGTAACCCGGCCGCCCGCTCTATCCGGTTCACGTTCATCAAAGCTGAGGCAACACCGTGACCAAGTGAGCCGCCACGCGGCGGCTCTCGTCAGCCCCTGCGCAGAGGTTTCTGCATCGGAACCACCTGCACCGTCACGTCCCGCACTTCCGACAGAAACCGGTTCAGCACCGAGCCGCGGAAAAGAATGTCAAACCGTGACCGTGCCGACTGCCCAAACACCACGTGCGAAATATTCTCCTGCTGCGCAAAACGGATCAATGCGTCTGACACGTTCCGGTCCGTCAGCGACACCACCTGGGCCCCCAGGTCTCGCGCCATCCGCTGGTACTCTTCCAGCCGGTGATAGGCCTCCGGGTCTCCGTGCCCCTTGTCCGCGTCCGGACGCGCCACATACACCGCATACCAGTTGGTTGCCAGCCGTCCGGCCACCCTCGCTCCAACGCGCAGCAGCCGCTCCGTCCCCGGCCGCGTGCTCAGGCAAACCATCACCTTCTCCGGAATCGGCGCCTGCTCCAGCCCCTGTGTGCGCCGGTACTCCGAGGCCCGGCTGCTTACCTGCTCGGCCGTCGTCCGCAGCGCAAGCTCGCGCAGCATGTTCAGGTTGCCCTTGCGGAAAAAGTTGGCCAGCGACTGCTCCACCTTCTCCGGCGCGTAGATCTTGCCCTGCCGCAGCCGCGAGTGAAGCTCCTCCACCGTGATGTCGATGTTCACCACTTCGTCGGCGCGCTTCAGAAAATTGTCCGGAACCGTCTCCCGGACAATCGTGTTCGCCGACCGGTTCACCGCATCGTTCAGCGTCTCCATGTGCTGAATGTTCACCGCGGTCATCACGTTGATGCCCGCCTCCAGCAACTCCAGCACGTCTTCGTAGCGCTTGCGGTTCTTGCTCCCCGGCACGTTCGTGTGCGCCAGCTCGTCCACAATCACCGTGTGCGGATGCCGCGCTTTGATCGCATCCACATCCATCTCTTTCAGGCTCACGCCCTTGTACGGAATCACCTTCTGCGGCACGATTTCCAGGTCGCGGATGCGCAGCTCCGTCTCCTTGCGCCCGTGCGACTCTACCAGCCCGATCACCACATCCACACCCTGCTGGTGCTTCATCAGGTAGGCGTCGTTCAGCATGTGGTAGGTCTTGCCCACACCCGGCGCAGCGCCAATATAAATGCGCAGCTTCGCCTGCTCCGGCTTCTTCTCCAGGATGATCTCTGCCATGGGTTAGCCCACCTCGACGGGATGACGCATCTCTTCAACCGCTGCTACCGGCAACGTGAAACGGAAGGTGGACCCGTGTCCCAGCCGGCTCTCCACCGCGATCTGACCGCCCAGCGACTCCACCAGACGCCGCACCAACGCCAGCCCCATGCCTGTTCCGCTCTCTGAGAATTGGTTGAAGCGGTCAAAGATCGTGCTCAACCGCTCCGCCTCGATGCCGCGCCCCGTATCCCGCACCGTGAACTGGACAAAATCCTTAATCTCTTCGGCCGCCAATAGAATCTCCCCATCCTGTGGCGTGTACCGAATCGCGTTCGACAACAGGTTATCCAGAATCGAGCGCAGCGCCCGCCGGTCAGCCTTCACCACGGCCAAATCCGCATAGGCCCGTACCTCAACCCGAATGTGCTTCTGCGTCGCCTCATCGCAGTAGCGGTCGCGTGCTTCGCCCAGCGCCTGCAAGGGCCGCAGTCTTTCCAGGTTGAACTCCCGCTTGCCCGTGTCCAGCTCCGCCACTTCAATCAGATCGGCCATCAGGTCGTCCAGCTTTTCTGACTCGTGACTGGCCTCCGTCACCAGTTCTACCTGCAGTGGCTTCAACTCCCCGCCAAACCCCTGGCTCAGCGCGTACAGCCCCCGCCGCAACTGCAGCAGCGGATCCCGCAGCTTCCTGCTCGCCACGGCGATGAACTGCGTCTTGAATCGGTCCGTGTCCTTCAGCGTCGTCACATCTTCCAGCGTCGTCACTGTCCCCAGCAATCGCCCCTCTGAGTCCCGCATCGGCGTGGTCCGCAAGCGAAAGCTGCGCTCCTGCTTGCCGATCCGCATCGGAAGCATCGCCGCTTCGCCCTCTGCCGCGACCGCCTTCTGCATCGACACTGCATCCCGAATCGCGCTCAGAATCTTGTCCCCGCCCGGTGTGTTGGTCAGCGCCATCCGGTCCCCGGCCGCTTCGCCCAGCAGCTCCGCCGCCGATTGGTTCACCTTCAGCACGTGCCCCTTGCCATCGGTCACGATAATCGGCTCGAAGATCGATTGCAGCACCGCGTCTGAAAGCTGATACTCCATCTGGCGGCGCCCGGCCTCGGAGTCGCGCAGATCCCGCAGCCGCACTACGATGCGATTTATCTCCGCTGCAATCTGGCCAAACGAATCTCGGCTGCTCCACTCCACCCGGTGCTCCAGGTTGCCCTGGGCGATCAAGCGCGCATCGCGGGCCAGACGCTGGATCGGCCGCAGAACCGCCAGCATCGTTCCAAACTCCACCAGCACAGCCACTCCCACAAACGCCAGGGCCAGCTTCAACTGACCTCCGGCCGCCAACGCGTTATAGGTGGCTGCCACCAGGCCTGCTGTCAGGCACGCCAGCAGCACACAGCCGAGAATCAACCGCTGCGAAAGATTGAGCATGGCCCGGTCTCCGTACCGGAATAGGGTGATACTTCCATTCTGGAGGAAGCGCCCCCCATTGCGCAAAAGGGAAGGGAACAAAGAACAGGGAACAGGGAACAGGGAACAGGGAACAGGGAACAGGGAAAGAAGACCCCTCGGGGCTCCCGGTCGTCCCGCACCGCCCATCCCCTTAAACCGTCAAAAAGAAAACCACCGCCGGAAAAGCATCTTCTGCCGTGGCTCTGCGCCCGCGCACGGCGAAAACTATTCCCTGTTCCCTATACCCTGTTCCCTATACCCTGTTCCCTGCCTTTAGGGCACCTGGCAAACCGTCACAACTTCATTGTGCCAACGGCACTTGAGCCCATCCGCTGGCGGATACGAGACCACCACCCAGTCCACCCCAAACTCGGCCTTCAGCCGCTCAAAATCGGCCAGCTTGAAGTGCGTCCAACCCTGCTGCGCGTGCACCTGCGCGAGCCACGGAGCGGCCAGCTCAGGAACCATCGCCGCCATCGCGCCGTCTTTCACCGCATCGGCCAGTTGGCTGCGCTCCGCCAGCGCCCTGAACCCGTGAAAGTCCTCGTTCGGCTCCGCCAGGTATCGGGGTCCAAGAGCAAAATACGCGTCCGCCGGGGTGTTCCCGCGAATCCACGCAAACGCCTGCAGCCAAGGATTGGCTGACACCCTTCCCGGCAGTTCCAGGTGCTGGCTGCCGCTATACATCTCCCGCTGCACCGCAAACATCCCGCCATTGAACACCAGCAGGAACACCACCCACCGCCAAACGCTTGCCTTAAGCAAGAATTGCCCAATCAGGCACCCGCCCGCCAGCGCCATGAAGATATAAACCAAGTGCAGGTAGCGCATGGGTTGCAGCGGCACCATCCGTACCAGCGCAGGACTAGACTGCAACAGGATCGCAATCGCCTGCTGAAAGACGCCAAAAACAAAAACCGCCAGCGCAAACCGGGCCAGGGCATTGTGTCCGCGCCTCTGTGCAACCCGCCAAAGCAGCCAGAACAGAAACAACGGCGCCAGCGCGCCCAGCCACTCATACCAGGCCCACCGCGCGATAAACAGGTAAGAGCGCGTATTCAGAGCCGTGCGCCAAGTCGGGTTCGATGCGGCAAAGATCCAACCCAGCGGGGCAAAGGCAGCCGGCGAACTCGCTCCAGCCTCTGTTCGCCCGGCCGCCGCCGGTCCGTGCCAGCGATGCATCCATCCCGGCGCCGGGTCCAGCAGCGACCCCGCTAGAAAAAAGCAGAATGAGATCCCCATCGCGGCCATGATCGGGTGCAGCGCAAAGGCCACAGCCAGCCACGGGACAGCCTGCCAGCGCCTCCCGGCCAGCACCCGCTCCACAGCCAGCAAAATCAAAGCAGAAGCCAGGTTGCGCGGATGCAGGTGCTGATCGGCCACGTTCAGGGCTGTGCCCGCCACCGGCAGCGTCAGCATCGCCGCCACCATTGCCACGCCTGCCCACTGCGCTGCTTCCTCTTGAAAGAGCCTTCGCGCGATGGCAAAGCAGCAATACAAAATCGTCGCGATGGAGGCCAGTTGCCACAGCAACTCCGCCCACTCCACTCGCATCCCGGTCAGGCGCACAAAGCCCGCCATCCACCCGTCGAACACGGTGGCCTGAAGCTGGACGCGAAAAAAGGCAGCGTCATGCGGATAGAGCGCCGGGTTCAGGTCGCTCTTCACGGCGGCAAGATAGGCCCCGTCGTCTTCCAGGCCGGGGTGGTAGCCCATCACCGCAAATCCAAGAATCGTGAATGCCAGGAGCAGCCAGGCATTGCGCAGCCGGAAACCTTTCACCGTGTTTGCCCCTGCTTCCCTATAAATATCCCGCTCCAACTCCACCGCGGCGCACCGGAGTTCCATGGCATCCCCGTCGCCCCCGGAAGTGGCCCCGTACCCGCGCACAACTGGGCCGCTTCTGCGCCCTCCGCGGTTCTTGCCCAGCGCGGTTGGTCTCTCAAAAAAAACTCCGTCCCATAACCTGCTTATTGTCTCAACAGCCAACAGGGATTGTAGTGGACCCGGCCAGCCGATGTCTGCCTCGGCCGCTGCCCCCAACCCGGCAATTCCTCTCCATGCCCGCCAGTCCCATATACTAATCTTTAGTATCTGTTCCCCCCGATGCAATGCTGCAACTGAAAGAGATGGCCCTGATAAGTGATTGGTGCGGCTGAAACTTCGGTGCAAGGCTGGTACGGGGCTTCGTCCCTGTTGGCAGAGCCAGAGACTGCGCAGCAAAAACTCGCGCTCGTCATCCCCACCCTGCGCGAGGCAGACAACATCCTTGGCGTCCTTGACCAGGTCCGCTTCATCCTCGATCCCGTCAACGTTGCCTACGAAATCCTCGTAGTCGACGATGACAGCCGCGACGGCACGGACGCCCTCGTCTCCGCCGTCACCGCTCAGGATCCCCGCGTCCGCCTCATCGTCCGCAAGGGCGAGACAGGACTCTCGGGCGCCATTCTGTTCGGCTGGCAAAATACCGATGCATCCATTCTCGGCGTCATGGACGCCGACCTGCAGCACCCTCCTGAAATCCTGCCTCAGCTCCTCCAGGCCATCCTCGAAGGCTCTGACCTGGCCATCGGCAGCCGCTACACCCTGGGCGGGGAATTGGGCGCTTGGAATCCGCTGCGCAAATTTCTTTCTGCCGCGGCCATCTGGGTCACCTGGCCGCTCCAATCTGCCCGCGCCCGCGCCAAAGACCCCATGTCCGGCCTGTTCATGGTGCGCCGGAGTTGCCTCAGCCATGTCAACTTTCAGAAGACAGGCTTCAAGCTCCTGCTTGAGGTCCTCGTCCGCGGCGATATCCAATCGGTCAAGGAGATTCCCTTCGCCTTTGGCCTGCGCCGCAGAGGTTTCAGCAAGGCCAACTTGAAGGTGGGTTGGGACTACGCGCTGCTTCTGGTCAAGCTCTACTCTGCAAAGTTCGGCCTGCGGCGCCGCAGCTGATCTCTGTGGGCCCCTACAGCGCCGGCAGCAGCGTCCGCAGCAGCAAAAACGCCCCCACGCCCGCAAAAAACACCAGCGCCATGCGAATCCCCGGCTCGCGGTTCACCTCCGGCACCAGGTCTGTCGCCGCCACATAAAGCGCCACGCCGGCCGAGACAGGCAGCCCAAAGGGCAGCCAGCTCGGAATCAGCTCAATCACCAGCACCCCGGCCAGAGTGGCGCCAGCCAATGCGACCGAAGAAGTTAAAGCCGCGGAGCGGCTGCGCCCGCTGGCCAGCATCACGCTCGCCATCGTGAATCCCTCCGGCGCCTTGTGCAAAAAAATCGCCAGAAAAATCAGCCAGCCCAGCCAGTTCGTCACCAGAAATCCTGAGCCGATCGCCACCCCGTCAAACAGCGCGTGCAGGCTCAGCCCCGCCATCACTGAGTTGCCCGTCCGCCGCGAAACAAACTCGCCGTGATGCGTCTCTTCGCCGAAATGAAAATGCGAGTTGATGGTGTGTTCGAGAAGATGCACAACGCAGTAGCCGGCCATGATCAAAATCGGCGCCAGCTTGGGGCTCAGCCGCAAACTCTCCGGCGTCATCTCCAGCAGCGCCGTCGCCATGAGGAACCCCGCGCCCAGCGCCACAAAATACCGCAGGTAGCGCTCTACCCCGCGCGCCCGAACCAGCACCAGACCGCCGGCCACATCGGCCAGCGCCGCAATCGCGCCCAGAAGCAGTGAGAGCTTCAGCATCCGCGCCTACCCGCTATGCCGGATGTGCATCACATCCCCATCCTGTACCACGTATTCTTTGCCCTCCAGCCGCAGCGTGCCTTTGGCTCGCGCCGCAGCCTCTGAGCCGGCCGCCAGCAGGTTGTCCCAGCGAATCGTCTCCGCGCGGATGAAGTGATGTTCCAGGTCCGAGTGAATCGCTCCCGCGCCCTGAGGCGCCTTCGATCCCACCGGAATGGTCCACGCCCGGCACTCATCCTCGCCGGCCGTGAAAAAGCTGATCAGTCCCAGCAACTCATAGCTTTTCCGGATCAGCCTTACCAGCCCGCTCTCATGCAGCCCGTAGCTGCCCAGAAACTCCGCAGCCTCTTCGTCGTCCATCTCCGCCAGTTCCGCTTCCACCTTGCCGCAGATGGCCGTCGCGCCTGCATTCGGCCGCTGCGCAACCTCCTCCAGCTTGAAGCGGCTCACCGCCGCCTCCAGGTCCGTGCCCAGCGTCGTGCTCTCGCCAATGTTCAGCGCGTAAAGAATCGGCTTCTGCGACAGGAACATGAAGCCCTTGATCAGCTTCTTCTCTTCCGGCGTCATCTCCAACTCGCGCAGAGGAATCTCTTTCTCCAGCGATTCCTTTGACCGGAGGAGCAGCGCCTGCTCGTGTTCCAGATCGTTGGTGCGGCCCTTTTTCAGGTCCTTCTCCAGCCGCTCCAGCCGCTTTTCCACCTGCGTCAAGTCGCTGATCATCAGGTCAAACTCGACGCTCTTGATGTCGCGCAGCGGATCGATCGGCCCCACGTGCGCAATCGAGTCGTCTTCAAACGCCCGCAATACGTGAATCAGCGCGTCCACATTCCGCAGGCTGGTTAGAAACGCGGTCTCTTTCAGCGCATCCTGGCCGATGGCGGCCACGTCCACATACTCCACCGACGCGTAGGTCGTCTTCTTCGGCGAGTAGAGCGCGGAGAGCTTGTCCAGCCGGTCGTCGGGCACCCGCGCCACGCCAATGTGCTCCTGGCGCGAGTGGCCGCGCTCGTCAAGCTTGGCCTTGGTCAGAATCTTGAACAGCGATGTCTTGCCCACCTGTGGCAGGCCGATAATTCCAGTCTTCATGCACTTCCTATGAGGTCCGGCAATTGTCTTCAGCGCGCCCCGGAACCTCTTCGATGATACAGGAGCGGCCAGCGGTCAACTGGCCGCTCCGCAAACCCTCAAATCACCGTTCTAGCGGCTCATAGCGCAGGATCACGCACCCGTTGCTCAGCGGCCGCGCTTCCAGCAGCTTCATCCCCGTGCGGCTCAGATCGCGCCCAAACAAAGTTGAACCCCGCCCCAGCACTACCGGAACCAGCGCCAGTCGCACCTCGTCAAACAACCCTTGCTCAAGCAGCGCTGCCGCCAGTTTCCCGCTGCCAAACACAAACAGGTTCGGTGCCGTCTCCTGCTTCAGCCGGCGTACCGCGGCTGCCGGGTCGTCTGAAATCAGCCGCGTGTTCGCCCACAGCGGCATCTTCACGCTTCGGGCAAAAACAGCCTTCGGCAGCCCGTTCATCAACTCCGCGGTTGCTCCCTCTGCGGTCTGCCAATAGGCCGCCATGCCCTCATACGTGACCCGCCCGAAAATCAGCATTCCGGCTGAGCGCAGTTGCTCAAGAGAAAACTGCTCAAGTTCCTTGTTCCAGGCGCTATGAAACCACTCCACATCCCAGCTCTTCGCGCCTTCAAAGTAGCCGTCCAGCGAGATCAGGTTCCACTGGATCAATCTGCCCATACTCGAGCCTCAAAATCGAGAGCCGCCGGCCCCTCTCAAATCCGCCCTGTCTCCGCCTTCGCCACCAGCACCACCGTCGCCAACCCCATCAGCAGGATCGCTTCTTCGACATGCAGGCTGCGGTCGTGCAGTTTGTTGAAGTGAACGGTGGTCGGGTTGCTGGTGTCAAATGTGTTGATGGCTCCGCCCGCTGTCGCGCGGTCCACTTCCATCGCCGGCATAATCCCGAACTGCGTATAAACCGTCAGCCCCACCATCACCAGCGCCAACGCCATCGGCGCCAGCACCGCCCGCGGCTTGTAGATGCCCCATGCCGGAGCCAGCGCCAGCAGCGCCATCGCCACCAGCCCCGATACCAATCCCATCCCATGCAGAATCGTCAGCAGTTGCCGCACAATCATGCCGGCTGCATGTGTGTCCGGACGCAGTGTGCCAAACGCAACCGCCGCTGTAATGGGGAAGAAGACCTCAGCGCCCAGCCAGACCATAAGCGCGAGATAAAGAAGCGACCGAAGCAGAGTTTTCATGACGAAAGAATACACGGGCCGGCGGAACAGGCAACAGGGAATAAGCTCCGTCATGCAGCCCTCTTCGCCGCGGTGAAAAACCATACTGGCGTTGCAAACTCGACGGACCCTTCACCCCTACCCGCGCAAAAAGTCTTTCGCCTTCTGGATAATCACTTCGCGGCTCACGTCAGAGATGGCCTCCGTCAGCGGCAGTTGCTTCGGGCAAACCTCCACGCAGTTCTGCGCAAACCCGCACTCCTGAATTCCGCCGTCGCCGGCCAGCGCCCGCAGACGGTCTTCCTTGAACACCTTCCCCGTCGGGTGGTTGTTGAACAGCTTCACCTGGGCAATGGTGGCCGCGCCCACGAACCCTGTGTCTTCGTTGAACTGAGGGCAGACCTCCATGCAGCAGGTGCAACTGATGCAGTTTGACAGCGGATAGTTGGCCTCCTGCTGCTGCGGAAAGACGCGCGGACCGGAGCCCAGGTCGTAGGTTCCGTCTACCGGGACCCAGGCCTTGACGGCCATCAGATTATCGAACAGAACCGAACGGTCCACCTGAAGGTCGCGGACCAGCGGGAACTTGGTGAGCGGCTCGACACGGATGGGCTGCTCCAGGTTGTCCACCAGCGCCGAACAGGCCATCCGGGCCTTGCCGTTGATGCGCATCGCGCACGACCCGCAAATCTCTTCGAGGCAGTTGGAGTCGTAGGTGATGGGGGTGGTCTCGCGTCCGTCGGCAGTGGTGGGGTTGGCCGCAATCTCCATCATTGCGGAGATCACGTTCATGCCCTGCCGCCACTCCAGCTCAAACTTCTCCCACACCGCGGGAGCATCGGGGCTGGCCTGGCGCTTGATTTCGAATTGCACGGTCTTGGTTGCCATGATGTCCTTCGATCCCTCAGGGGCTAAAGCCCCGAAATCCTGAAAACGCTTGCTCGGCACGGCTCAAGCCGCGCCCTTTCAAAATGTCAATACTTCCGGGGCTAAAGCCCCAACTTCTTAACCTTCGGCATTCAGGGGCCTGAAGGCCCCTGCTCCCTCCGACGCGTGCGATACCTCATTTGGCGGTGTAGCTGCGCGGGCGCGGCTTGATGAATTGCGTATCGACCTCTTCGTACTCGAAGCGCGGCCCCTCGGGCGCGCCGGTGAAGCTGGCCTTGGTGGTCTTGAGGAACTTCTCGTCGTTGCGGTCAGGGAAGTCGGGCTTGTAGTGCGCGCCGCGCGACTCATCGCGCAGCAGCGCTCCCTGGGCGACGACGCGGGCGAGTTCCAGCATGTTCTTCAACTGGCGGGCAAAGGCAAAACTGGTGTTGGCCCACTGGCTGCGATCGCTGAGGTTGATGTTCCGGTAGCGGTCGAGCAACTCGACAATCTTCTCGTCGGCCTTCTTCAGCCCCTGGTTGTAGCGGATGACGGTGGCGTGCTCGGTCATGGTTGCCCCAAGTTCGCGCCACAGGCGGAATGGGTTCTCGGTGCCCTGGCTGGTGGTGAGCCTGGCATTGATCTCCGCCTGACGTGCCAGTTCGGCGGCGTGGCCTCCATCGCCTTCGGCGCCTTCAAGGTTTTTTGCGTACTGAACGGCATTCGGGCCGGCAAGGAATCCGCCATAGATGCAACTGACGAGCGAGTTTGCGCCGAGGCGGTTTGCGCCGTGGTACTGGTACTCGCACTCACCGGCGGCGAACACGCCGGGGATGTTGGTCATCTGGTCGTAGTTCACCCACAGGCCGCCCATGGTGTAGTGCATGCCGGGGAAGATCTTCATGGGGACGTCGTGCGGGTCGTCGCCGACGAACTTCTCGTAGATTTCGAGAATGCCTCCGAGCTTGTGGTCGAGGGTGGCGCGGTCGATGTGCGAGAGGTCGAGATAGACCATCGGCTGCCCATCGATGCCGAGGCCGTTCTCGTAGACCACCTTGAAGATGGCGCGTGTGGCCACGTCGCGGGGGACCAGGTTTCCGTACTTCGGGTACCACTCCTCAAGGAAATAGAACCGCTCGGCCTCGGGAATCTGCTTGACGGGGCGCTTGTCGCCTGGGGTGCGTGGAACCCAGACGCGGCCTCCTTCTCCGCGGGCCGACTCCGACATGAGCCGTAGCTTGTCTTCGCCGGGGATGGCGGTGGGGTGAACCTGGACGAGTTCGCCGTTGGCGTAATACGCGCCCTGCTGATAGATGGCCGACTGCGCCGAGCCGGTGCAGACCACCGAGTTGGTGCTCTTGCCGAAGATGGCTCCGATGCCGCCGGTGGCCACAATGATGGCGTCTGCCGGGAACGAGCGCAGCTCCATGGTGCGCAGGTTCAGCGCGGTGATGCCGCGGGCCACGCCCTTTGAATCGAGCACGGCCGAGAGAAACTCCCAGCCCTCAAACTTGTGAACCTTGCCATCGGCCTCGTAGCGGCGTACCTGCTCGTCCAGAGCGTAAAGCAACTGCTGGCCCGTGGTGGCGCCGGCAAAGGCAGTGCGGTGGTAAAGCGTGCCGCCGAAGCGGCGGAAGTCCAGCAGGCCCTCAGGCGTCCGGTTGAAGGGCACGCCCATGCGGTCAAGCAGGTCGATAATGGCGGGCGCGGCCTCGCACATGGCTTTGACGGGCGTCTGGTTGGCGAGAAAGTCGCCGCCGTAGATGGTGTCGTCAAAGTGCTGGGCGGTGGTGTCGCCCTCGCCCTTCAGATTCTTGGCGGCGTTGATGCCGCCCTGGGCGCAGACTGAGTGAGAGCGCTTGACCGGGACGATGGAGAACAGGTCAACGGTGCCGCCCGCCTCGGCGATCTTGATGACCGCTGCCAGGCCGGCCAGGCCTCCGCCAACCACAATGATTCTGGGTGCTGCCATGGAGTAATCCTTTTAAAACAGTTGTCAGTGATCGGTTGTCAGTGGTCAGCAGTTCGTGCCTGATCGCAATCTCGTGCTTTGCCCTGTTTCACAGGCAGCTTATCCGTCGACAGAAGGTCCAATAGCGACCGCAAGCCTTCCATCCCGCACTCTCAGAACAGGTTTCTGATCACTGATCACCGATCTCCGATCACTGTTTTGCGGGTTTTCTGGCGCGTTGGGATACTTGCCGCCGACGAAGGCCCAGATGCTGGCCAGGCCCATGACCACCAGCAACACGCCAAACGCGGCGCAGGCATAGCCGAAGCGCTTGCGGGCGGTTACGCCGGGAGTGATGCCCCACTTGGCCGCGAAGAGCCAGATGCCGTAAGAGAAGTGCCAGCAGATGGCAATCATCGCCACAACGTAGATTGCCAGCATCCAGGGGTTGGCCAGCTCCGCCTGCACCTTGGCAAAGGCCGCGTAAGGATGCTCTGGCAGTTGCACACCCATAAATCGCTGCCGGGCCACGTGCTGGCCGATATAGAGGATGGCGACGATACCGGTGTAGCGCTGAGCCGTATACAGCCAGTTCCCGGCCCAGGGGTAATACACCACGTTGGACTTGCCGCGCAGCCAGATGTAGATGCCATAAATTCCGTGGTAGAGGATGGGCAGAAAGATGAAAACCCACTCCAGAACCCGCACCAGCGGCAGCGAGTTCAGGAACTTGACCTGTGCTCCATACGCGGCCGGCCCTTTGAGTGCCTCGAAGTTTGACAGCAGATGCTCCAGCAGAAAGGCGCCAATGGGGACGATGCCCAGCAGGGAGTGCAGCTTGCGCCACAGAAACGAGCTTCCCTGGCCGGCGCGCAACGGCTGGACGCCGCCGCGCAAAGCGGGACCGGCAGGGTTTTGAACGGTTGCCATGATGGTTTCGGCTCCTAAAGGCTGCAGGGGCGAGGCTTAACGTCAAGCGGTCTCGCGTTGAGGGTCGGCAAAAAGTCGGTCTTGGTTCATAAGCATTATTCGTGTCCCACATCACCCCCGTCAAGGCGCTCCGCGCCCTTGGTGTTTTGGACTGGAGTTGGGGGAGATCAGGAGCCTAGCATCGGCAACAAAGCCGCAATCGCCCGTCCGCGATGGCTGAGCGACAGCTTGGTTTCGAGGCTGATTTCGGCCATCGTCTGGTCCAGTTGGGACAGGTAAAAGAGCGGATCGTAGCCGAATCCGCCGGTGCCTCGCGGCGACTCAAGAATCATGCCTTCCACCACCCCCTCGGTCGTGTAGATAGCCTGCCCGTCGCGCGCCGCCACCAGCACGCAGCGGTAGCGGGCGGTGCGTTGGGGTTGGGGGATCTTGGCTAGTTTCTCCAGCAGCAGGATGTTGTTCCACACATCGGTATTGTCGTTGGCGTCGGGCGAGTCAACCAGGCCGGAGTCGGCGGCAAAGCGGGCCGAGCGCACGCCGGGAGCGCCGTTCAGCGCGTCCACTTCAAGGCCGGAGTCGTCGGCCAGCACCAGCTCTCCCGGCGCGAAGTTGGAGTAGTAAACCGCCTTGAGGGTGGCGTTGGCTTGGAAGGTGGCGCCGTCTTCCTCCGGCGCGGGAATTGTCGCAAGCGCGGGCAGGGGTTCAATCGCAAGGTCATGCGCTTGCGCCGCGGTGCGGAAGTCGCGCAGTTTTCCCTGGCTTGACGTGGCAGCGTAGATGCGAAAGGCCATGGGGAGAGTGTAAACAATCAGGGAGTAGCCACCCCAACTACGAAGACCTGTCGCCGGGGACCCCGGCAGGGAACAGGCCAGGGGAACAGGTCCAGGGGATTGCGGGCAGGGAAAAAGTGTTGGCGTGGCGGCGGCTTTGCTGTGGGCAGGGATGCGGGCAGCGGGCGCTATTTTTCGTCGCTGGTCTGCATCGCCAAATAGCGCTCGTAGCCCAGTTCCTTGATCTGGTGCGCCTGGACCTCGAGCCAGTCCACATGCTCTTCTTCTTCCTTGAGCAGGAAGACAAACAGATCGCGCGACCCGTTGTCGTGGTTTTCTGAGGCGATGCGGACCGCTTCGTTATACATGGCGACTGCTTCAATCTCCAGCTTCAGGTCCGACTGGATCATGTCCCTGACGTTGCCGCCGATGGAAAGCGCCAGCGGCTCCATGCTCGGGGTGCCGTCGAGGAAAAGAATCCGTTCCATGATCGATTCGGCGTGCTTCATCTCGCCAATCGACTGCTTCTTGATGTACCGTGCGAGCTTGTCGTAGCCCCAGTTCTCGCACATCTCGGCGTGGACGAAGTACTGGTTAATGGCGGTGAGCTCCTCGCGAAGCGCACGATTCAACAGTTCGATAACCTTGGGATTGCCCTTCATGGCCTGAATTCTACAGAACAGCAAGGGGATTTGTAACGAGAAAAATGAAGCACGGCGCGTCTCTCAGGCGGTGCTCCTTGCTGCTCAACCTGGACCTCTGGCCGCAAAGCTTTGCGGCCAAAGGCCCAGGCCTCAATGTTGCGCGTTCAGCTTGTCGATCACTTGCTTCAACGCGTCGAGTTTCTGTCCGGCTTCGCCCAGTTTGCCTGCGGCGGTGAGCCGCTGGTAGTCGTTGAAGTCTTTGGCGGCTTCGGCAATCAGTCCGTGGGTGTCGGTTACGGGCGGAGCAGCGGCGCCGGTATCCGTTGCCGAGTTGTGCGTTGCCTCAGAGCCGCTCAGCGAAGACGTCCCTCCGCCAAACAACGACGTCAACGCCGCTTCAAACGTCGGCCCATACGCCAGCCTGTCTTGCAGCGCCAGCACCACCAGCCGCAGCTCCGGCATCGGGCTGCGATCCGCCTGCAGATAAATTGGCTCCGCATACAAAAGCGCCTTGCCGGATGGAATCACCAGCAAACTCCCCCGCCGCACATGCGATCCCTGCTGATTCCACAGGGTCAACTGTCCAGAAAGCTGGGCGTTCTGGTCGATGCGCGCTTCAATTTGCAACGGTCCGTCCACCAGCTTGGTTTTGGGAAAGTCGTACACCATCGTCGAGCCGTAGTGCTCGCCATCGCTGCGCCCGGCAATCCAGCCGATCAGGTTGTTGCGGTTGGCCGGCGTGAAGGGCAGAATCTCAACAAACTCGACGCCCGTCTCTCCTGGCAGCTTCATCAGCACGAAGTTCGGCTGCATCGCCTGGGTCGTCTGCTCTCCGCCCTCGGCCATCCCCACTTCGCTGGCTACCGTCCAAAGGTCTTCGCGGTTATAAAAGACCTCGGGGTTGGTCATGTGGTAAAGCCCATAGACCTCGGCCTGCAATTTCAACAGCGATTCCGGATATCGCACGTGCTTGCGCAGGTCGGCCGGCATCGCCGAGGCATCCTTGAAGAGGCTGGGAAAGACGCGCTTGTAGGCCGCCAGAATCGGGTCTTGCGCATCGAAGACATAGAAAGTCGTCGTCCCGTCGTAGGCGTCAATCACCGCCTTGACGCTGTTGCGCATGTAGTTGACGCTGGCGTCGCCTACCCGGTAGTGAGTCGAGTAGGGATAGTTGTCCGAGGTGGTGAAGGCATCCATGATCCAGGAGAGATGCCCATCGTCGCCGAGCACAATATACGGGTCCTGCTCGAAGGTAAGGAACGGCGCCAGGGTGGAGACGCGCTCGCGCACGGTGCGCCGCATCAGCAGCCGGCTCTGCGGGTTCACGTCGTCGCTGAAGGGCAGCTTGGCCAGGTCGCCGCGGTCAAAGGCAATCAATACCCGGCGCAGAAAGCCGCCCAACTCGATTCCGCCGCTGCCCTGGTACGAGGTCAGGTTGTTGGTGTCGCCCTGTGGATAGTTGAACTCCTGTTGCCGCGTCTTCACATAGACGTCGGTGTTGGTCAGCTCGCCGAAATAGATCTCCGGCCGCGTCACCGCAAGCCCCGGTACGTTGCTCTGCACCGGCATGTTGCTCAGCATGAGCGTCGGCAGGCCTTCAGAAGTAAACCCGTTCACCGGGTTCATGGTGATGCCGTAGCCGTGCGTGTAAATCAGCTTTTCGTTGATCCAGTTGCGGCTGCTCTCGGGCAGCTTTTCGACATTCAGTTCGCGCGTGGCCAGCATCACTTGCCGCAGGTCTCCGCCAATCTGGTAGCGGTCAATGTCGATGTCAGGAAAGTCGTAGTAGGTGCGAATCTCCTGAATCTGCCGCAGCGTGTCTTGCAGCGCATGCCAATCCCAGAGGCGAATGTTCTTGAGCGTGGCCTGGTTGTTGGCCGGGTCAGTAGCTTCTACGGTTGTTTCGGCAGGGAACTCGCGCTGCACAAAACGGTCGAGACCGTAGGCCTGGCGGGTCATCTCAATGTTGTGAGCGATGTAAGGCTGCTCGCGCACCAACTCGTTGGGCTTTACCAGGAAGCTGCTTACGTACCAACCCACCACCCCCACCGCAACGTAAACCACCACCACGGGAAGGACAGACGCAATCAGCCATTTCCCGCGCGGATTGAAAATGCCGCTCGCAGCAGCGATCAGCGCGCCCAATGCCAGCGCTGCGCACACCACCAGCATGCCGGTCAGCGTGACGTGCGCTCCGGTATAGGTGACGCCGTCAAAGATGGTGTGATGCTCAAACAGTTGGTCAAAGCGGCCCAGCCAGGTGCGCAGGGCGACCACCAGCAACAGGAACGCAACCGTAAGCGAAACCCCGCGCCAGGGCAGCACGATCCCCGTCAGGCGCCGCTCGCCCAGTGCCCGCGAACCTCCGCTCACCAGAAGGAACAGGGCGGCAATCAGGCAGCTCACAATCGCGATGGTCAGCAGCCAGCCTGCGATCACGTTCAATGCGGGCAGCGTGAAAAGGAAGAAACTCAGCGGCATGCCAAAGATGGGGTCGGCCACGCCGGCGCCACTCGGCGCAAACCAGTAGAGCGCCAGCGTCGGCCAGTCAGAGGCCATGGCGCCGCCGGTCGCCAGCGCGATCAAAAGCGACCCGGCGATGGCCACAATATTCAAGACCGGCTTGACTGACAGGTTGATCTCCCGGCCCTGGAAGAGGATTGTGTGGCCCGCGGGCAGGTCGTCGCGATGCGCACGCTTCAACAGCAAAAACGCACTGTAAAGCGCCACAAACGTGGCCACGGCAAAGGCGGCAAAGATTCCCCACTGCATTCCGAGCGTGCGCAGAAACACGCCGCCATAGCCAAGGGACCGGAACCACAGCAGGTCAACCCAGTAGGAGAGCGCGCTTCGGCTGCCGAAGAAGATTACGCCCAATACACCGAAAAGGAACAGCAATTTGCGGTTGGGACGCCGCGGCGGGTTTATCTGCTTAGGCCAATCGATCTGCTCGGACATGGTTCCACTCCGTCTTGCCGGATTTCTCTCGGTCTTCGATTCCGGAAACGCCCGGGGAGGCCGGAACAAAGAACCTCCTCCACTCTAGTCCTGTTCCCCGCTCTTTGCAGCACAAAGCCGGCCTCTGGCTCGTGCGCAGGTTGACAGTGCCGCGTCGGCCTCTATATGTTGGCCAAAATCGAACAACAGAAGAAATACAGGATGCGGATGACATTTTCCAGAAAGCTCAGGGCAATCCTAACCGACAGCCACCTCCTGATTCCCCTGGCGGTGTTCTGCGTCGGTCTTGCGCTCCTCATCACGCTCCACTGATGCGGTAAATCCCCGGCTGGGTTCATACGGCGGGGAAGCGGCGTCGGAGGGCCTGGAACAAAACCCCCAAGAGGGGGGCGCACAGCATGAGCGGAACAGCAAACAAGAGCGCGGCCGGTACGTTCGGCTCCTTCCACGGCCTGGGCGTAGCTTGCGGCCTTGCTGCCGGGGTGTGGCTGGGCGCGGCTGAGGCGCCCACCAAACTGGTCAACTCCGGCCTTTCCCCCTACGCCATCTCGCTCTGCATGGTGGCCGGAGTCTTTGCCGCCCGTTGGACCCTGCCCACGCTTCTCAAAGGCACGCGATCCGTCTTTGCCGACCTGCGCCAAAACAAGCACCTCATCTTCACCGCAATCCTGGCCGGCATGTTGTGGGCCGTCGCCAACACCCTCACCGTGTTTGCCATTCGCGACGTAGGCCTCACCATCGCCTTCCCCCTCTGGAACACCAACGCTCTCGTCGGCATCTTGTGGGGCAGCCTGCTCTTTGGCGAACTGAAGGGCGCCAGCCGAAAGAACATCGCTAAAGTCTTGTTGGGCGCACTGGCCATTGTGCTTGCCGCTGTCATGCTCGGCTTCAGCACCCTCCAGGCTGCAGGACCCCACTCTGGCCGTGCCCTGCAGGGCGTTCTGGCCGCGGCCGGCGCCAGCCTGCTGTGGGGAACCATGTATATCCCCTACCGCAAAGCCTACATCAGCGGTATGAATCCGCTCTCGTTTGTCACCGTCTTTACCATTGGCGAGTTGGTCACAATGTTCGCTCTCGTGCTGGCTCTTGACGGAGGCGCCAAGGCCGCCATCTTCCATTCCCCTGAGACCAGGCACCTGCTCTTCTGGCTCTTTCTCGGCGGCTTTGTCTGGGTCATCGGCGATCTGTTTCAGCAGTTCGCCGCCAAGTATCTCGGCATCGGTCGCGGCATTCCTCTCTCCAACACCAACCAGATGTGGGGTCTTGCGTGGGGCATCCTCGTATTCGGTGAGATGGCCCACGCCGATCTCGCCCACAAGCTGCTCGTGGCAGCCGGATCGCTGGTGATGATCCTGGGAGCAGTTGCCCTGGGCACCGCCGTGCCCACCGACGGCGAGCATGCCTCCACAAATACTGCCCTGCTGCGCGAGTGCGCCCGCTACCATCTCGATTACGACCGCGTGCTCCAGGCCTATGCCGGAACGGAAAAGGACAGTCGGGATCAGCGGCGCGGCTGGTGGGACTACGCAATTGTCGCTGTTGCTGTGGGTGTCTTCGTCTATCTCGGCTTGAACGCCCGGGCGCCCGTTCTGGGCATGGATATCGGCTGGTTGTGGGGCTTGTCGGCCGTGCTGGTCCTCACCGCTGTTGGTTGCGGATGGGGGCTTTGGAAGGCCACCCGCTTCAGCTGATTCGGTTCCGGGCACCCCCTCTTGCGCACCTCTTATAATCGCAAAATGAGTGAGTCGCCGGCGGTTGACCTTGTGGGCGTTGGTTTAAACGCCATGGACGTGCTGATTCCTCTCGCCGAGTTCCCGGTACGGGGCTCCAAGGCCTGGTATACCGGCTCCACGCTCATGCCCGGCGGCCAGGCCGCCACCACCGTCTTCGCCTGCCAGCGCTGGGGCCTCAGCACCCGCTACGTCGGCAAATTGGGCGACGACGATGCCGGACGCCTGCACCGCGAGGTCTTTGCCCAGGCCGGCGTCGACGCAAAACTCATCACCGTGCCCCACGCCAACAGTCCGCAGTCGCTCATCCTGGTGGATGGAGGCGGGGAACGAACCGTGCTTTGCCGCAAGGACGAACGCGTCCAGCTCCAGCCTGAAGATCTTCGCCGTGAGTGGATCGTGAACGCCCGGGCGCTGCATCTGGATGGCTGTGAGATTGCCGCCGCAACCCAGGCAGCCGCCTGGGCGCGCGCTGCCGGAGTTCCCGTCATCGCCGACCTCGACGAAATCTATCCCGGAATCGAGCGCCTCATCGAGAACGTCGACTACCTCATTGTCAGCCGGGATTTTCCCGGCCGCCTGACCGGCGAAAAGGATCTGGAGACGGCCCTGTGCAGCATCCAATCCCGCTACGGTTGCTCCCTTACCGCAGCGACGCTGGGCGAGGAGGGCGTCGTTGCCTGGGACGGACGCCGCTTCTATCTGCGGCCGGCCTATCGCGTCCCAGTCGTCGATACCACCGGCGCCGGAGACATCTTTCACGCCGGATTCATTTTCGGCTTGTTGCAAGGGTGGCCGATTGAGCGCCAACTCGACTTTGCCTGCGCTGCCGCCGCACTCAACTGTTCCTCCGTCGGCGCCCGCGGCGGCATTCAGGCCGTTCAAGTGATTGAAAAACTCATTGCATCGGCTCCGCGCTACCTAGCCGCGGGCACGGCTCCTACGGAGTAGTGGAATGCTTATTCACCAATGATCTCAGTCCGGCTTGAGCCCTTCTGCGCCCGACGGAACAGCAGTACCAGCGGAATGCAGATAAGCGCCAGGAACGCCATCAGCCTGAAGTTGTCAGCATAGGCCAGCAACGCAGCTTGCTGCTGAATGCTGCGGTAGATTGCTCCCAGCGCCTCAGCCTGCGCGGTTGCGCCGCTTGCCCCGCCCGCGGCAAACTTGCCTTGCAGCCCACGCAGCGCCTGCTGTGCCAGCGGAGTGCTGCCGGTTACGTTTGCGCCCAGGTAGTTCTGATGGGCCTGGGAGCCGCGCACCAGCAGCGTGGTGACGCAGGCGATGCCGATGCTGCCTCCAAGGTTGCGCATGAGGTTATAGATGCCGGCCGCATTGCCAATCTCCTGCTTGCGCAGGTGGCTCATGGTCATGGTGGTCAGCGGCACAAAGATAAAGCCGCCGGCGAGGCCGTTGATGAGGTTGGGCACCACCACGGAGGTCATGGAGATGCCAAGGTTGATCTCGCTGAGCAACCAGGCCGAGTAGGCTACAAAGCCAAAGCCGCAGGCGAGCAGGATGCGTCCGTCAATGTAGTTGATGAGCACGCCGACCAAAATGACGGATACGAGCGAGCCGATGCCGCGCGGGCTTACTGCCAGGCCGCTGTCGAGCGCCGGATAGCCCATGAGCGTTTGCAAGAACAGCGGCAACAGCGCTGTTGTGCCGTAGAGCACGAAGCCGAACAGGCCCGTGATGAGGGTGCCGACCGCGAAGTCGCGGTTTCGCAGCACGCGCAACTCGACAATCGGGTCGTGATGCACGATTTCGCGGACGATGAAGACGACGAAGGCGATGACGGAGATGGCCGCTATCCAGCAAATCCAAGTGGCCTCAAACCAGTCGGCCTCCTGGCCCTTGTCGAGCAGGAGTTGCATGGTGCCCAGCCAGAGGGCCATGAAGCCGAACCCGAGGTAATCGATTGCGCCGCGAAACGCACGCCGCAGGTACGGCGGATCTTCAATGAACAGGTTGGCCATAAAGAGCGCCAGGATGCCCACCGGCAGGTTGATATAGAAGATCCAGCGCCATGAATAGCTGTCGGTAATCCATCCGCCCAGCGTCGGTCCAATCACCGGCGCAACAATAATGCCCAGGCTATAAACCGACATGGCTGTCCCATGCTGTTCAGGCGGAAAACTCTCCAGCAGGATCGACTGCGCCAGCGGCTGCATTCCGCCGCCGCCGGCCCCTTGCAAAACGCGAGCCACGATGAGCATGGGCATGGTGATGGCCATGCCGCAGAGCAGGGAAGCGGCGGTAAAAGCGAAGATGGAGAGCATGAGCAGCCGCTTGCGCCCGATGCGCCGCGCAATCCAGCCCGAGGCAGGCAGCATGATCGCATTCGAGACCAGGTAGCTGGTCAGAACCCAGGTCGATTCGTCGGTTGACGCCGAGAGGTTGCCCGCGATGTGGGGCAAGGCGACGTTGGCTACCGAAGAATCGAGCACCACCATAAAGGTGGCCAGCATCACCGAGGCCGCAACCATCCAGGGATTGCTCGAAGGCTTCCAATCCTGGTGTTCCGCGTGAGCTAGGTTCAGTGTGCGGGCGGCTGTGCTCATCCCGCGATCCGATCCTGCTGCAGCAGCCAATGGACGCAATCCGCGCGCATGAACGCCGTCCGTACTAATCCCAGGCGGGCAGCAACCGGGCGCAGGTCGGAAACCTCATCGCGGGGGTCCATGCCTTTCAGTTTATTCCGGCCAAGGAGGAGCGCTTGTGATCTTGACAACGGGAGTTGACCCATCGGCGGGCAGGGAACCGCGACGCTGTTCCAATGCCATCTCTGAAGAAGTGGAGCACGACCGCGATTCGCCGCAGCGGACTTTACTCCGCTGCCGGGCTTGCTGTTGCTGCTTCTAACTCAGCCACAATCCGGCCAATCGCCTCTTTCGCGGCGATTTCGCCTTCGGCAGAGAGGCTCATTCGGATTGGCTGCACCGGATCGATGGTGATGGCGTAGAGCACAACCACCGGGCCGCCGCCCTGGATGTAGAAGGCGTCGAGAAGGTCCTTGATTCCGATGTCGTGTGCGGTGAGCGTGGGAGGGTAGTCGCGCGAGAAGCGCGGCATGGTGCGGCTGACCGTACCGGGAGGATTTCCGTCGGCCGCGGCATCGATGAGGATGACGCGGCCGGCATTTTGTAGCGGCTCGAGCAGAACGAATCCGCCGGTTCCGCCGTCCAGGCACTCCACACCGGCTGGCAGTGTGCGTTTCTCCAGCGCCTGCACAATATGTACGCCGATGCCCTCATCGCCCATGAGGACGTTGCCCAGCCCCAGCACCAGCGTGTGATTCTTCCGGTCATTTTCCACTCTTCTCCCGCTCAAACTTCCAACCGCCTATGATCGAGGATACAGTACCGCGGCCCTCAATATAGTCGTGATAGAAGGCGAGATAGACGTGAATGACGACAAAGGTGACAAAGAACCAGAGGAAGGTGTGGTGCCAGAAGCGGACCCCAAACTCCCCGCCCATCAGCGGAACGATCCAGTTGAACATCTGCGGCAGCCACGAGTTGCTCATGCTTGAGTAAAGCGCGAAGCCGGTGATGGTCTGGAAGACGAACGCGAGGAAGGTGCCGAAGTAGATCAGGCCCGCCAGTGCGTTGTGTCCCGTGGAGATGGGCCCGTGCAGCTTAACCTCAAGCACGTCGGCCTCGATCACCTCTAGAATCTCTTGCTGCTGCGCCTTCTTGAACGGGAAGAAGGCGCGCCAGCTGGAGTACTTGTTGCCGACAAAGCCCCAATAGAGCCTTGCCAGGAAGTTGAATACATAGATGAACGCGCATACAAAGTGGATAAAACGCACCCAGCCAAACCAGTACTGCTGATAGGCCTCGGCCGCGTAGAACGCGCGGATGGGGGCACCGATCAGGTAGCCGGTCACACACAGAAGCACCAGGACGACTGCGTTGATCCAATGGTAGACGCGGACCGGCAGTTCCCACACATACACCCGCCGATACTCGACTGGCGCACTGCCGTTTGCCGTAAACACATCCTTCACACCAATGCCATGGGTACTCATAGCCCTCACTCGAACGAAACCTGGTGAAGGTGCCTTCCCTGCGGGTCGTACAGATGCACGGCGCAGGCCAGGCACGGGTCAAAGGAATGAATGGTGCGGATGATCTCGACGGGCTGCTCGAGGTTGGCGACCGGGGTGCCGATCAGCGCTTGCTCGAAGGAGGAGCGCTGCTGTTTGGCATCGCGGGGCGAACCATTCCAGGTGGTTGGAACAACCAACTGGTAGTTGTCGATTGCGCCGTTCTTGATCTTGATCCAGTGGGCGAGCGCGCCGCGAGGCGCTTCGGTGAGGCCAACGCCCTCGGCTTCAGCAGGCCAGGTCTTGGGTTCCCATTTCTCGCTGTTGAAGGTGGAGACCTCGTTGATCTTGACGCGTTCAATGAGCTGGCCGTAGAACTCCTTGAGCCAGATCATGGCCAGCGCCGCATCCAGTCCGCGAGCCGCGGTGCGGCCGAGGGTGCTGAACAGAGCATCGACGGGAACGCCGAGCTTGCCCAGCGTCGCCTTGACGAGCTCTTGCACGTCGGTCCGGCCAGAGGCAAAGGCAACCAGCAGGCGCGAGAGCGGGCCCACTTCCATGGCATTTTCTTTCCAGCGCGGTGTTTTGAGGAACGAGTATTTCTGGTGACCCTCGAGAGTCGTGAAGGGAGGTTTGGGCCCGGTGTAGTTGAGCTTGGTTTCTCCGGCCCAGGGATGGATTCCCACGCCGTCGCCGCCCTCGTAGCTGTACCAGGAGCTGGCGATGTATTCCTTGATCTCCTGGGAGTCGGTGGCGTTGACCGGATAGACGTGGCTGAGGTCGCGATTGAGCACCACGCCGCGCGGATACTTGAACGTTTCCGGCTTGCTGTAGCCCTGGGTGGGGAACTCGCCGTAGCTGAGGTAGTTCTTGAGCCCGCCGCCCCACTTGGCCCAGTCCTTGTAGAACGAGGCAACGGCCAGCAGATCGGGAATGTAGACCTCGTTGACGAACTCGTCGGCCTGGTCGATGAGGCGCTTGACGAGGTTGAGGCGCTCGGAGTTGATGGCGGCCACTTCATTGAGGTTAATTGAGCAGGGAACGCCACCCACAAGGTAATTCGGATGCGGGTTCTTGCCGCCGAATACCGCGTGGATCTTGACGATTTCTTTTTGCCATTCAAGAGCATCCAGGTAGTGCGCCACGGCGATGAGGTTGACCTCGGGCGGCAGCTTGTAAGCCGGAT
>Ga0302320_10001097_pt1 | contig 64939 bp, 58 predicted proteins | sample Bog_T0_3_FD_202130 | JGI IMG/M metagenome (GOLD analysis project Ga0302320, IMG submission 202130) | Peat permafrost microbial communities from Stordalen Mire near Abisko, Sweden - Bog_T0_3 | ecosystem: Environmental > Terrestrial > Soil > Wetlands > Peat | place: Sweden: Abisko, Stordalen Mire...
ATTCGATCCACGCTTCCTCCCCACACTCGGTCGCCCTCGTGCAGTTGCGCTTCACTTCGCTCGTTGTGACCAACTCGCGACGGGACTTGCACCCGTAAGAGTGCGCCCATGCTGGGCGCACAAGCAAAGAGCGCGGCTAACGCCGCGCTCTTTGCTTCTATCGACTCCTGGGCGAGCGTCGGCAAGCACCGGACCGCCTTCGCATCGACAGGGATGGCTTACTTCTTTTCCCCACCCGTGTGACCGCGTCCATCGCGCGACTCATTGCCCTTGAACTGCTTCGGGTCTCTGCGTTGTGCCGCGGCTTTCTCGCCGACCTTCGGCGATGAGCCGTTATAGCCGTGGTGCGGGTCGAAGGAGTTGTCTACATTGCCTTTGAAGTCATCGGGACCATGAAACCACGGACCCACGCCGACAAAGACGCCGCCATTGAACCATTCCGGGCCGTAGTAGCCGTCGGGTACACAGTTATAGGGAGCGTAGTCGTAGTAGCCGTACGGACAATCCGGGGCGATGCCGACTTCGACGCTGACCTGAGCCGCTGCTTTAGAAGGGGTTGCCGTAAACAAGACGCCGGCAACAGCCGCGAACACGAGAGTTTTTAATCCGCTCATCCATTCTCCTCACAAGGTTTGGGGCTGTTACTGACAAGCCCCACCGGTTTTCACACTAGCGAGTCGAATCAACTAAGTCTGAGCAATCAAGCACGGGCAAGTCGCCGCTGATGGCGCGGTGGAGGGCATACTAGGGCCTGTTAACACTACTCAGACGGCGGCGACGGGAGCCAATTTCCACGAGTTCTAGGAGCGAGGAGTGCACTGTAGCCAGTTACTGAAGCGACAAGCGACAACGAAATCGTGGAAATTGGCCCCGTCCCTTCGGCTTCCACCTGAGTAGTGTTAGCAGGCCCTTGTGTAGGCCGTCGCAAATAGGATCAACTACCGATGCCCGCGAATGGGATGAATTCGTAGAAGAGGCTTCCCCCAGGGGCTCAAGAGGCTGCGGAAAAAGGCCTGATCTCTGGAGATTCGCCGCAAAAACATACCTCTGTGGCTAAAGCCACCGCTGATTCCATTGTCTTTATACCGGGGATGAATCCCCGGCCTACCGCCCCAATGAGTTTTTCCGCAGCCTGTGAAGTCGTGCCCATTCAAAACACAAGCGACTATTTGTGTGGGGGACACCCATAGCCTCCAGCAATCGCCCGAATCATCGGCAGCGGCCCTTTGCCCTCGGCCACTGTACGCGGCATTGCAGCATCCGCCGGCGACTCATGGGACCCATCCTTAGGCCGACGAAGGCAAAGCACTGGTATGGGGTCTATGGGTTCCCAGATCCTAAAAGCGGGATCTCCACCCCACGGACTAAGACCTGTCCGCGGGGACCCCGGAGCTGGGGCGCCCGGCTCTCTCTTTTACAGACCGGACGAAATATTTCTTCAAAACTGAGCAATGTTGAGCAGCATTTGCGCTCGCGCAGGATCAGACTGCATCTCAGTTCGCGGCTTCCCCAGCCGTCTCCCCCAGTGGCTGCCGTGGGTACCCTTGCATAGGAGAACGAGATGGATCACATCACCAAGGCCCAGTTCCTGACTGGCGCCTTTATCCTCATCGTTTGCATTGTTCTGGCACTCAGAGCGCTCCTTAGACATCTCAGGGACCAAGCGGCGCCCTTCCGCGATTATTTCGGCTCGGAGTACGACCGTGACCTGCTCGAGCACAGTGCACTGAGCGAAAGCGAAGAGTGGCGGGCCGATTGTAAGCCGCGCTTTACGCCCTTCCGTCTCCGGGATCCCGGAGCGGGCGAGCGGAGATGAGCAGCCGGTAGTTGCCTTAGCCGCCCGCGATCGCCCCAATAATCAGCATCGGCTCTTTGCCCTCAGCCACCGCACGCGGCAACTCTGCATCGACCGGCTCATGGGACCAATCCTCTTCGCAGGCGAAGAAGCGCAGGAAGGGCCGGCGCTGGCCGGTCTCATATTCGCGGATTGTCCCGCGGAGCATGGGGTAGGCGGCCTCCAGCGCGTCGAGCGCGCGGCGGATGGTAACCGGCTCGGCGACCTCAAGCGCCAGCTCCGTGGCCACATGCGCCAGGTTGCGCAGATGGTAGGGAAGGATTAGGCGGATGGTGCGCGGAGCGTGTTTGTCTGCAGGATCGGTCATTGTCCCTCAGGGGCTAAAGCCCAGCTCTCTTTTGGCTTCTTTCGGTACGACTTAACAGCTTGCGGAAAAAGGCCTGATCTCTGGAGATTCGCCGCAAAAACATACCTCAGTGGCTAAAGCCACCGCTAATTCCATTGTCTTTATACCGGGGATGAATCCCCGGCCTACCGCCCGAATGAGTTTTCCCGCAGACTATTAAGTCGTGCCCTGATACAAAGCTAAAGCAGCTGCGGAGAAGGGCCTTGTGCTGGGCGAAGTTAACGAAAAGCATCCCTCGGGGGCTAAAGCCCCTTTTTCCGGGCCCTATTGCGGCACGACTGAAGTCGTGCCCTGATACAAAGTGTGTTCTTGAAGCACACTCCGGGAACAAACGCGGGTCCATCGACTCCCTTCCCCATCGCAACCTTCAGGGTCCGGTCGCTCAGGATGGCAAATCGCATTGAGGATCGTGGCATCCCACCCTCGCCGCAAAAAACAAATACGCGGCGAAGATGGGGCACCCCAAGTTATGCCAGCGTCTGCACCTCGACGGAGAGGACTGCCGGGAGGTCGCGGACGATTGGGCTCCAGTTGTCGCCGGCATCGGCCGAGGCGTAGACCTGCCCGCCGGTTGTGCCGAAGTAGACGCCGCAGGAGTCCAGCGAGTCGACGGCCATGGCGTCGCGCAGCACATTGACATAACAGTCGCGCTCGGGCAGACCTTTGCCGAGCGGCTCCCACTCGTTGCCGCCGGTACGGCTGCGGTAGACGCGCAGCTTGCCCTCGGGCGGGTAATGCAGCGAGTCGCTGGTGATGGGCACGACATAGAGGGTCTCGGGCTCGTGGGCATGCACGTCGATGACGAAGCCAAAGTCGGTGGGAAGGTTGCCGCTGACTTCACGCCAGCTATCGCCCGCATCGTCGGAGCGCATGACGTCCCAGTGCTTTTGCATGAAGAGCACGCCGGGGCGCGCCGGATTCATGGCAATGTGGTGAACGCAGTGGCCGGTCTCGGCGGTCGGGTTGGGGATCATGTTGGAGACGAGGCCCTTGTTGATCGGCTTCCAGGTGGCGCCTCCGTCGTCGGTACGGAAGGCTCCGGCAGCGGAGATGGCGATGTAGATGCGATCGGGATTGGCGGGGTCGAGGATGACCGTGTGCAGGCACATGCCACCGGCTCCGGGCTGCCAGTTGGGCCCGGTCGCGTGGCCGCGCAGGCCGGCGAGCTCGTTCCAGTTTTTGCCGCCGTCGGTGGAGCGGAAGAGCGCGGCATCTTCAACGCCCGCGTAGAGCGTCTCGGCATCGGTGAGCGAGGGCTCGAGATGCCAGACGCGCTTGAACTCCCAGGGGTGCTGGGTGCCGTCGTACCACTGATGCGTGGTGAGCGGCTTGCCGGTTTCAGGGGAGACATCGTAGAGGAAGCGGTTGCTCTTGGCCGGGGGCCAGGAGGGCGCGGCATCTTCAGGCTTTACGCCGGGCTGCTCCCAGGTGTTGCCGCCGTCGGTGGAGCACTGCAGCAACTGGCCGAACCAGCCGCTGGTCTGCGACGCGTAGATGCGGTTGGGGTCCACGGGCGAGCCCTTCATGTGATAGATCTCCCAACCCGCGAAGTGGGGGCCGGTGACCTGCCAGTCTTTCCGCTTGCCGTCCGAGGTCAGGATAAATGCGCCTTTGCGCGTGCCAACGAGGACCCGTACAGTGCTCATGGCTCTCCTTTTCTGCCCGCTCCAGCCCCAAAGGCCGGACTTGCGCAAGGTCCGTTTCGAGATTTTTGCCCAACTCGCCGGCAAAATGCAAGCAGAATCTATACCTTGACGCCGCGGCAGTCCTTGATCCCGCGCAGGGAGGGGATGCTCTAAACTCAAATCTGGGACTCTCTTATGATGAAGTTTTTCGGCGGCAAAAAGGGTGCGGCGGGCGAGAGCTCCTCGACGGAGCCTGAGACTGGCGCGGACGAAGCGCCTAAGCCGGGCTTTTTCAGCCGCATGAAGCAGGCGGTGTCGCGGACACGCGAGTCGCTGTCGAGCAAAATCGAAGACATTGTCGCGCTGACACGCACGGTGGATGAGAATGCCCTCGAGAGCCTTGAGGCGGTGCTGCTGACCAGCGACCTGGGGGTCGAGACTACTTCGGCGATTCTCACTGCGTTGCGGGAGCGGGCCAAGCGTCAGGCCATCGAGGGCGGCGACGAACTGCGCGAGCTGTTGAAGGCCCAGATTCGGGCGATTCTTGAGGCGCCGATTGCGAAGAGGCCGAGTGCAGGGCCGCCGGTGGATGGGGCTACTCTGGATGGCCCGAGGGTGACGTTTTTGGTCGGCGTCAATGGAACGGGAAAGACTACTTCGGCGGGGAAGCTGGCGGCGTGGTACCGGACAAAGAACCGCACGGTGCTGTTGTGCGCGGCAGATACCTTTCGCGCGGCGGCCATCGAGCAGCTTGAGGTCTGGGCCTCACGCAGTGGCGTGGAGATGATCAAGACGCGGCATGGAGGCGACCCGGCGGCGGTGCTTTACGACGCGTGCAGTTCCGCCAAGGCGCACAAGATCGATGAGTTGATCGTGGACACGGCAGGGCGGCTGCACACCAAGACCGGCCTGATGGATGAGTTGGACAAGATGCGGCGGACGGCGGCGAAGCTGATTCCCGGCGCGCCGCATGAGGTGCTGCTGGTGATGGATGCGACGACGGGGCAGAATGGGTTGCAGCAGGCGCGGCAGTTCACTCAATCGGCTGGAGCGACGGGGATTATTTTGACCAAGCTCGACGGCACGGCCAAAGGCGGCATCGCGGTGGCGATTGCGCAGGAGCTTGGGCTGCCTGTGCTCTTCGCGGGCGTGGGCGAGCAGATGACTGACCTGCTGGAGTTTTCACCGGCGGAGTTTGTGGACTCATTACTGGGCTAAGATGAACGCTTCGGATCAAGACCGGGTTTGGATGCAGCGGGCGCTGGAGTTGGCGCGGCGGGGGATTGGTGTCAGTTCGCCGAACCCTGCTGTTGGCTGCGTGATCTTGGATTGCGCGGGGCAGGTGGTTGGCGAGGGGTGGCACGAATATGACCTGCTGGACCACGCCGAGGTTGCCGCACTCAAAGTGGCACAACAGCACGCGGGCGAGCGCCTGCGCGGCGGTACAGCTTATGTGACTCTGGAGCCTTGCAACCATACGGGACGGACGGGGCCTTGCACGGAGGCGCTGATCGCGGCTGGATTGAAGCGCGTGGTGGCGGCGACGATCGATCCGAATCCCGCGGTTGCGGGACATGGCATGGAGCGCTTGCACGCGGCGGGCATGGAAGTCGAAATCGGTGTTTGTGAAGCCGAAGCGCGGCGGCTGAATGAGGGCTTTGCGCGCTGGAGCCAGCATCGGCGCCCGCTGGTGCTGATGAAGGTGGCGATGACGCTTGACGGCCGCATCGCTCCGCCGGCAGGACAGCAGGCGGCCCACCACCCTTACTGGATCACGAGCGAGGCCGCGCGCGCCGCGGTGCAGCCGCTGCGCTGGCAGGCCGACGCGGCGTTGACGGGAGTCGATACCGTGCTGGCCGACGATCCATTGCTTACTGACCGCAGCGGTCTGCGCCGCCGCCGGCCTCTGCTGCGCGTTGTGCTGGACTCGGCGCTGCGCATGCCGCTCGAATGCAAGATGGTCGCAACGGCGCATAACGATGTGGTTGTCTTCACGGTATCTAAGGACGAGGCGCTGGTGAATGCACTGCGTCAGCGCGGCATTCGAGTTGAGGTCTTGCCGGCGGAGATTGGGCGCGTTCCACTGGGCAGGGTGCTGGACAAGCTGGGTGAAGAGGGCATTCTCACGGTGATCACGGAGACCGGCACGCGGTTGAACACGGCGCTGCTGGCCGGGGGTCTGGTGGATCGGGTTCATCTTTTCGTCTCGCCGCAGATCATGGGCTCGGACGCCGTTCCCGCCTTTCGCGGCATGGCCCAGGCGATCCGCATGGCGGAGGTCGAGGTCGAGCGCTATGGCAACGATCTGGGGCTGTGTTCTCTGCTGAGAGATCCGTGGGTGGGGGCACAAGAGCGGTGATGGCCGGGTGGGCCGGATCAATTTTCTGCTGTTCTCTTGTATTCCGGATCGGATATATTGATTCCACGCGAATCGGGAGATGCCCGATTCCGCACTGAGCTTCCCCGATCCCGCAAAGAGAAGACGTCAACCTGGACTCAAGGCCGAAGCCATTCTGCTCGGAGCGACGGCCCACGATGCAGTCATGAAGTTCACGCTTTTCAGAAAATGCTCAAAACCAGGTGGATTTGACGATGATTACCGACAAAATTGCATTGGTGCTGGAAAACAAAGACGTCAGGACTGTCCTGTCGATCGCGCCCGAGCGCTCGGTTTACGAGGCGCTCGAGATGATGGCCGAGCACGATATCGGCGCTTTGCTGGTGATCTCCGACGACCGTGTCATCGGGATCCTGTCGGAGCGCGACTATGCGCGCAAGTGCATTCTGCTGGGCCACCCTTCCAAGTCAACCAGGGTCAGCGAGATCATGACCAGGACTGTGGTCAGCGTAAGCCCGCAGCAGACTGTGGATGAGTGCCTGTCTTTGATGACCGAACACCATTTTCGCCACCTTCCGGTGTTAGAGGGCGATGCCGTGATTGGGGTTGTTTCGATCGGCGACCTGGTGAAGTGGGTCATCTCCGAGCAGGCGCAGCACATCGAGGCGCTGGAAGGCTACATCGCGGGGGCTTATCCGGGGTAGATTGCGGAGCCTGCATGGAATTTCCAGCCCATCCGTTCCCTTAGAATGGAAGCATGTTTACCGGGATCATCGAACAGACGGGAACGCTGGTGGGGTTGGAGAGCCGGGGCGGAGTGCGGCGGATTACGGTCGAGGCTCCGGGGCTTGCGGGAAGGCTGCGCGAAGGGGATTCGTTGGGGGTTTCCGGCGTCTGCCTGACGGCGCTGGACGTGGACCCGAGGCTCTTTCACGCCGATCTTGCGCAGGAGACGCTGGACCGGACCTCGCTGGGCGCGCTGGCCGCTGGGTCGAAGGTCAATCTTGAGCTGCCGACGGCCGCGGGAAGTCCGCTGGGCGGCCACATCGTGCAGGGACATGTGGATGGCTGCGGGAGGCTGGCCGCTCTCGATCCGGTCATCTCGCGGGCCGACCCGAAATTTGACAGGGAGACGACCGACTGGACGCTCAAGGTGACGGTGCCTGAGAACGTTCTCCCATGGATGGTGCATAAAGGCTCGGTGGCCGTCGAGGGGATCAGCCTGACCATCGCAGACTTTGACGGCGAGGCGATTACCATTGCGATTTTGCCGCTGACCTATTGGCGGACGAACCTGCACACGCTTGCCGTGGGCGCTCCGATGAACGTGGAGGCCGATGTGCTGGTGAAGCTGGCCCATGCGCAGATGCTGGCCGAGAGGAAGCCGGGGTTGGAGCTGACCGAGGCGTGGCTGGTGGCCAGTGGGTATTGAGCGGGCAACATCTCAGCCCGAAAAAACTTCCTCAGGGGCTAAAGCCCGGTATCAATTTTGATGCGTTTGCGGCACGACTGAACAGGCTGCGGAAAAAGGCCTGTCTTGTGGGCGAAAGGCCCGAAAAGCGTACCTCAGTGGCTAAAGCCACCACCTATTTCATTGTCTTTATACCGGGGATAAATCCCCGGCCTACCACCCGAATGAGTTTTTCCGCAGCCTGTGAAGTCGTGCCCTGACACTTCGATGCACTCGGAGTGGGTCTTTCGCAGGCAGTCAAGGTTACGCTGATGAGTGGCGCAGTGGTCCTGACACTTCGATGCACTCCGAATGGGTCTTTCGCAGCCTGCATATCCGGATCGATTTTACCGACCTTAGGTGACGGGAGAGATCCCTCTTTACGGGCTGATTCACGTCTAATTCATTGGAGCGCAGCGCAACGCGGCTGTCGCTCGCTTCGGGTAAACCCGTATGCTGTTGAACCAGGAGACATTTATGATTCGACCGCGCACCTCTGTTCCCGCTCTTTGCCGGTTTTCGCTGGCTGTACTGATGCTGGCCTTTGTGGTCCTGGCCCTGGCCGCCGTGAGCCGGGCCCAGACGCCGCCGCCCGCCGGCCAGCAGCCCAAGCAGCCCGACCAGACCACGCCCGAGGCCGCGCCCGATTCTGGTGGCCCCAGCGGCGACAGCGGAGTGATTGCTCTGCCCAAGAAGAAGGACAACCCGGACAACACGCCACCGCCGGCGCCGGCCGCTCCTAAAATCAAAACTCCCGAGGGGATGCCCAATTTCTCTCTGCGCGTCGAGGTGCCCGAGGTCACGGTGGATGTGGGCGTGCTGCTGGAGAAGACTGGCCAGTTCGTGCCCAGTCTCAAGCCCGGCAACTTCCGCATCTACGAGGATGGAGTGGAGCAGAAGGTGGCCGGCTTCAAGCGCACCGAGGCGCCCATCACGGCGCTGTTGCTGTGCGAGTTCGCCTCGACAAACTACTACTTCATTTACGACATGCGCAATGCGGCCTTCTCGTTTGCAAATCAGTTGCGCCCGCAGGACTACGTGGCCATGATGACCTTTGACATGCGCACGAAGATCATCAGCGACTTCACCCAGGACAAGCGGCAACTGCAGGAGGCGATCGCCTCGATGCAGATCCCCCTCTTCAGCGAGCGCAACCTCTTTGACGCGCTCTATGAAGCCGAAGACCGGCTCAGCCGCATCGAGGGCCGCAAATACATCATCCTGATCGCATCGGGGCGGGACACGATGTCGAAGCTGACCTTTGACAAGATCCTGCAAAAGGTGAAGAACACTCCCGACATCACCATCTTTGCCGTCTCGACCGGCGGCGCCCTGCGCGCCATGACCGAGGGCGGCGGCGGGATGATGGCCGGAATGCGCGATCTGGACTATCTGCAGGCCGACAACGAGATGAAGACCTTTTCCAGCCTGACCGGGGGCAGGTGGTTCTCGCCGCGCTTTGCCGCCGAGATGCCGGAGATCTTCCAGGAGATCAACCAGAACATCCGGTCGAAGTATCAGTTGATCTACCACCCCACCAACGACAAGCAGGACGGCAAATACCGCAAGCTGCGGGTGGTGCTGGTCGACGAAGAAGGCCAGCCTCTTCGCATCGAGGATGAAAAGCACAAGCCGCTCAAATACGACATCATTGCCCGCGACGGCTATCGCGCCAAACAGGAAGTGGAGTAGGAAGCGGCAGCAATGGGAGTAGGCAGTGTCTGACAAGTTTCCCAGGCGTTGAGCAGGCGGGGAAATATCTCACGCAGGGGCTAAACAGGCTGCGGAAAAAGGCCTGATCTCTGGAGATTCGCCGCAAAAACATACCTCAGTGGCTAAAGCCACCTCTGATTCCATCGCCTTTATGCCGGGGATGAATCCCCGGCCTACCGCACGAACGAGTTTTTCCGCAGACTGTTAAGTCGTACTCCAAAAAGAAAGAAGAGTCTGAAAATTCTGCAAGTTGAACGATCAAAAAGAAAATGGCAAAAGCGCATCTTGGATCAAATACAGCGAGTTAGCCCCCGCTTCGCGGGGCTAGCGGGTTAGCAAGTTGGCGGATGGCATCGGCTGGCTCAGGTTTCATCCTTCCGCGGGCCGGCGAAGCCGGTGGACGACTGATACAAAGCGGGCCGATTTGGTATTCATCGTACAAAGCCCAAAAGCCCGCAACTCTATTGCTTGTTTTGCGGCACGGCTAAAGCCGTGCCCTTTCAAAGCGAATTGATGCAGCCAACACTTAATGCAACCAACTCTGGCGGTGGAGACACACCACGACTGTCGGAGGCCCTCGGGCGCGGCCAGCCGTTCAGCTCAAGCGGAAGAACAGCTCTCTACTGGAACTGGGTGACAATGTCCCAGATGTAGTACGCGGCCAGCAACAGTGTCCATCCCCCAACCAGCCAGACGGAGACGCGCAGCACGGGCTCGATCTTGCCCACCTTGGCGAGGATGGCCTCCTGGGCCATCTTCTCGTGCTGAAAGGCATCGTCGAGGTAGATCTGATCCTCTTCGTCGCGGGTCAAACTGGAGCGATAGAGATAAAGAGCGGCCACGACGACCGCCAAACCTCCCCACACTGTCCACATCATCGGCACAAGCGTCATAACTCCACCTCCCGAGAGAATTCAGCCCCGGAGACCGGCGGATCTTGAAAGAGCCAAGGTTCGGGCCGGCATAGGAGCCGCCTCGGTGATCATCATAACCCCGAATGAGTGTTGGTGGACAGAGAATCATCACAGGGAACTTCTGAGGCCACCGGCAAGAGTTACGAGGGTCTCTTCTGCGACTTTTCGGTGTTTTCGAGCATCCAAGGAAAGAAAGCTGGCGGAAGGGAGCTTGATTCCTCGTCCGCGGAGCCGTAAAATTGCGTCTACGGCAAGCAAAAATCCAGATTGGGAGAGACCATGGCCACAACCACCGCTGCACCCGCACAGGAAGAAGTCAAGAAGGCGCCTCTCAGCCTGACCCCTCAGGCCATTGCCAAGGTGCGCGAGATCATGGCCACCCAGGATCCCCTGCCAGCCGGGCTGCGCATCGGCGTGATGGGCGGCGGCTGCTCAGGCTTTCAATACTCGATGGCCTTTGAGAACCAGAGCGGCATGATGGACAAGGTCTACAGCTTCGAGGACCTGAAGGTCTTTGTGGACGCGACCTCGCTGATGTACCTCAACGGCTGTACCGTGGACTACGTCGAGACGCTGGAGGCTGCCGGCTTCAAGTTCGACAATCCGCAGGTGAAGTCGACCTGTGGCTGCGGCTCGTCCTTCAGCGTGTAACGCTGCGGCCTGCGGGCTTAGCTTTTCAGTCCGGGTTCGCTCATGCAGCAAGGCCCGTCCCTCTAGCGGGGGCGGGCCTTGTTGCGTCTATGAGGCCGTGGCGGCCGGGGTTCTGCTACGGGTTGGATACAGGCGGTGTGGGAGACGGCGGAGGAGTCGGAAGACCCACGCCTGGCGCGCCAGGCTGTAACGGGACGTTGACCGGAGCGCCGCCTGGCTGCATCATTTGATCCGCTCGGGGGTCGTAGACGAACTCCCACCCGTTGTAGTGATTCATCTTCTTGTAAACCAGGATGGACTGCTTGGGGCTGTTGGGCGAGACACCCATAAAGCCCATTCCGCCAAAGGTCTGGCCGGGCTGGCCGAAGGCAGAGGTCGTGGCATTCGGATCCGTGGTGCTATTGGGGGCGTTGGGGTCCGGGGTATCTGTTGTGCCGGTGTTGCTTTGAGTGGTTGTGTTCGTGTTCAGGCCGGCTCCGCCGCAGTTTGAGTTGGGGTCGGTCGGGGATGTGGTCGCGCCCGCAAAGGACGATGAAGATGACGTAACCGAACTGGCGCTCGTGGCGAGCGGGTTGGGCGCGCATCCGCCTACGCCTCCGAGGGGCTGGCCAAAGAAACCCATGGCCGTTGGAGCCTTGTTCATGCCAACGCCAATCGGCTTCCAATCCACCTTCCCAGTGATAGGGTCAGCGTAATTCTTGCGCATAAAGCGGATGTTGTTGGTGGGCTTGACCAGCGCGTCCATATTGGGCGGATAGGAGCCGAACTTCTTGTAATACATCCGGATCCCGCGGATGTACTGTTTGCCGCGATGCATGGTCTCCAACTCGCGGTCGCGCTGGATCTGCTTGGTGACCTTGGGCAAGGCGATGGCCAGCGCGATGGTCAACAGCGCCACCAGAAAGATGACCGCAATGAGGACGAACCCCTCCTCTGACTCCGCGGGGCGGGATGAGCGGCGGATTGGGTGGGGCCTTGTCATGAGGAATCGCCTTGTTGAGGTTCGTGGTTTCCCACCCATTTCACAAAGAACGTGAAATGGATGGGGCACGGAGCTTCCTTACACTATCGTTAAAAATGCTGCCAGCCGTTCCCTCGCTCTTCGTTCATCCCCTAGCTGCTGCTTCTCAGTTCGGCTGATAGGGCAGGGATTGGGTATTGTTGTAGCCCAGGTCGGTGACCTGGACGCTGGCCGGCAGAATGCTGCCTACCTTGTAGCGGTGGTCGACAATTTCGCCGGTATGGGCTACAAAAATGTCCTCCCCGTGGACGAAAAACGCCTGCACGGATTTGTCCTTGTTCTGGGTGTAGCCGAAGTAGCGCAGTTCGATGGCCGGGGGTTTGGGTTTCTCGGGCACGACCGGAGCCGCGATCACAACGGCCTGTGCGTCGCGGGCGCTCTTGACGGGCGTTTCTATCTTTGGCGGCGCGGACTCGGCGGAGAAGATGTTCCTGCCGGTTCCTTCATATTCGACCGCTTCAGTCAGCGCCAGCTTGTCGAGGTGCAGCGCGGGATCAATGCCGGCGTTGGAGAGCTTCTGGGCCTCCGGTGCGGCGGAGGCGGTTGCGGTTGGCCCAGCCGTGCGGGCAGTAGCCTGCTCGGGAGGAATGCTGGCCAGCCTGGGCGCTGTCACGGCGACCGGCGGCGCTGAGGGGCCTCCAAATAGGCTTTTGAGCTGGTAGCCAGCCACACAGACAAAAGTGACGCCGAGGGCGACAAGGAGGTAAATCTGCCATCTCTTTGCGGTTTTCAGACTCATGTCCATGGCTATTCACCCTCCTTTCCCTGTGGAGTGGAGGCCGGGGCAGATGGCTCGGCTTGCGCTTGGCCGGCTTGCGGGGTAGAGGGCAATCCGCTAGGTACGTCTTCGGGCCGCAACCATGTGGAGACGAGCAGACGCAGATTGACCAGGCCCCCCTGCTGACCGGTGAGCGTAAGGCCGCGGACGACAAAGAAGATCTGGTCGCGCTCGAGGTCATTGGTAAAGTGCATGATCTGCGAATAGTCGCCGGTGATGCCGGCATCCATGGAGATTTCTGTGAGATCGGGACCGGGCTTGCCCTGCGTATACGCCACACGAGAGAGCCGGACCCCAGACTTAACCCCCAACTCGCCGATGCGGCGGTCGATGGAAGAGTAGTTGGGCGGAATGCGCTTGGCATAAAAGGCCAGCATCTGGGCGCGGGAGTCTGCAACGCGCTTGTCGAGGCCACGCAAGGGGGCGGTTTGCAGGTCGAGGGCCTTCAATTGAATCTGCTTGGCGGCCAGGGCGTCGGCGGAGCTGCCGCTGGTGGCGGCCCAGTCCAGGCCGAAGCGGATGGAGAGGCCTATGACGGCGACCAGCAGGATGGCAAAGGCCAGATAGTGCCAGGTGAGCGGGGAGGCCAAACGCTCACGCCAGAGGGCAGGGGTGCGGCTGCTGCTACTGCTCATTGCGGGCCCCCTGGATTGGGTTTGTGTTTGGGATTGGGGTTGGTGTTGGGATTTGCGTTGGGGTTGGGATTGGGAATCGGCATGGGAAAGCGCTGGCGATTCGGATCGCGGTTGAAAACGGGACCGGCGTTCGGCGGGATCGGGGTTGGAGCGGCGACGGGCGGCCTCACCGCTGCATGGGCCCTAGCCGCCGGGCCGGGCGTGGGGACGGCGCGGAGTGGCGGCGCACTTTGGTGGAGCTGCTCTCCGTTGGCCGTGGGCTTCTCGTCCTTCTTGTGCGCCCTATGTTCCAGCGGCGCGGCCGAGTTGTAGTCCGCCAATAGCTCGAAGGTGAAGCGGTTGGAGGCGCTGACCGGCTCCAGGTGCTCATTCGGGCCGCCGTTGGACTCGGTGCTTTCACTGACAATGTGGGGCAGCAGGAAGTACCGCGAGTGTTCGAGGTTCTGGACCAGGTCGTCGGCCTTGTCGCGTGGACCGACGACGCGCAGCTTCAAGGTGATCTTGCCGGTCTTTGAGTCGCGGGAGGGATCGATGGCGGTCACCTGAACTCCGCCGGGGAGAACGGTTTCAAGGTCTTCCATGGCCAGCGTCCATGAGAAGGTCTTTTCGTCAAAGAGCTGGTTGAGTTCTCCGGCCTGGGTGAGCAGTTGCGCATTGGCCGGCTGCTGCATCAGGTCCTGATAGCCCCTGCGCTCGCGGTTGATGGCGTCGACCTGGCTTTGTACGCGCTGATCGGTCGCGCGGGCCACCATCGCCTTCTGGTGGAAGGCGCGCAGGCCAAGGCCCAAGCCGATGGCGATCACGGCGAGCACGGCCATGGCGATGCGCAGGCGCTTGAGGGCCGGCCTGATGTCGGCGTAGGGCCGGGTGGCGAGATTGAGAGTAATGCGCATCAGGCTGCTCCTGCCAGCGCGCCGGCGACGCCAGCCAGGCTTACGAGATTGCCAAGCGAAGTAGCGGCTCCGGTCTCGGGTCGCGGCGCCAGGTCGAGGACGGTCAATTCGGGATCGTCGATCCAGCGGGCAAACTCCTCTGTCACGCTGTCGCCGCTCGTTCCAATACCGGAGCCTACGCCGGAAAAGTGCAGCAGCCGGGGACGTGCGCCGATCTTGTCTTCAAAGTAGGCGGCAGCCACGGCGATCCCTCGCTGCACCTCCTGAATGTGCAGGCCCGGCTCTTCGGGCAGATCGAGCGTGCGGTAAAGCAGCAGATCCTGGCCGTGGGTGATGCAGGTGGTGAGGGCAACCTCCCCCAGATTTGCGGCCAGAACGGGCTCCTCTGAATCGATGGCCGCCAGCGCCGCCAGACTCGTGGGCAGCACGGCTCCGGGCTCGAAGCCGGCCTCGCGTATCGCGGTTTCATACTCCAGCAAGACCGCGCCGGGTAAAACGGCTACCAGCACCTTGCATTCGGCTTTGTTCTCGACCAGCACCTGGTAGCTCAGCCCGGCGTGCTCGACATCGAAGGGAACCATCTTGCGCAGCCGGAAGCGGAGAACGGGAAGAGCCTCATCCGAGCGGCTGGGCAGCGAATCGAAGTCCAGGACGAAGACGCGAACGACCGTGTCGGGCAGCACCAGGGTGACGGAGCGGGTGCGCGGAGAGACCTGGCCGAGAGCGGTGCGAATGGCGTTGGCCACCACCTCGGGCGAGCGCAGATTCTGCTCGGCGATGTCGGGGACGAGTGCGCCGGGCGGCAACGGCTCAAAGGCGTAGACGGGGGGCAGGTCTGCCCCTGGCGAGGCGGCGGCCAGCACGCCCTGGGGCGATAGCTCGACTGCTACCGGCGGACGCGCGCCATATTGAGAGCCGAGTTTGGCTTTGCTGAGAATCGAATTCACTACGACAGTTCTCCTTCAGTGGCAAGGGCTACGGAAAGAGGGAAAATGTTTTGCGAGATTTCCAAAAAGCTTACCTCAGGGGCTAAAGCCCCGCGTCCCTTTTGCTGCATTTGCGGCACGACTAAAGTCGTGCCTTGACACAGTGCTGAAGCCGCACCCGGAGACCTCTGGCGGCACGGATCCAATTCTCCGCGGCTACGATTCAATTCTTTGCGGCTTCGATTGAATTCTTCGCGGTCTGGATTGAGTTGTTCGGCAAGTCTCCTCATCTTGACGCCTCGATGAAGGTAACCTTGTTGATCTCCTTGAGCGTGGTCAGGCCGCGGCGGACCCGGTCGAGGGCCGACTCGCGCAGGAAGCTCATTCCCTCTTTCTGAGCCAGTTTACGCACTTCCGAGGTTGGCTTCTTTGCTAAAATCAATTCCCGGATCGGGTCGGTCAGGTCGAGCAGCTCATGAATTGCCGTCCGACCGCGGTAGCCAGTGCCGCCGCACTCCATGCAGCCCTGGCCCTCGCGGAATTGGAAGTCGCGCCACTCGGCGGGGTCCATGCCGCTGGCCCGCAGCTCGTCGTCGCTATAAGTCACGGGACGGGCGCAATGTTCGCAGATGGTGCGCACGAGACGCTGGGCGAGGATGCAGTTGAGCGCGGAGACGAAGTTGTAGACCTCGACACCCATGTTCACGAAGCGGCCGAGCACGTCGACCACGTTGTTGGCGTGGACGGTGGTGAACACCAAATGCCCGGTCAGCGCGGAGTTGATGGCGATCTGCGCCGTTTCGTTGTCGCGGATCTCGCCCACCAGGATCTTGTCAGGATCGTGGCGCAAGATCGACCGCAGGCCGCGGGCAAAGGTCAGGCCTTTCTTTTCATTAACGGGAATCTGGGTGATGCCGCGAATCTGGTATTCGACCGGATCCTCGATGGTGATGATCTTGTCTTCGTCGCTCTTGATCTCGTTCAGCGCGGCGTAGAGGGTGGTGGTCTTGCCGGAGCCGGTCGGCCCGGTGACCAGCACCATGCCGTACGGCTCGCGGATGTAGGCGCGGAAGCGCTTCAGGTCTTCGTCGGCAAAACCCACAACATCGAGCGTGAGATTGTGGAACTTTTCGCTCATCGACTCTTTATCCAGCACGCGGAGCACGGCATTTTCACCGTGAATGGTGGGCATGATGGAGACGCGGAAGTCGATCAGGCGGGTCTTGTAGCGAACTCTGAAACGGCCGTCCTGGGGCACGCGCCGCTCGGCGATGTCGAGCTCGCTCATGATCTTGATGCGCGAGAGGATGGTGGTGTGATGCTCGCGGGCGATGGGGGCCATGGCCTCCTGGAGCACGCCGTCGATGCGGTATTTCACATGCAGTGAATCATCGTACGTCTCGATGTGGATGTCGGAGGCACGGCGCTCGAGTGCGGTGAAGATGGTGGTGTCGACGAGACGAATGATGGGGCTGATGTCCTCTTCGCTGGTCAGCTTCTCGATGGAGATGTTCTCGTCCGAGTTGTCGTCGCCGGTGAGCACATCGAAGGTAAGCCCTTCGCTGGCCTCGTCGAGGACGCGCTGCGACTGTTCGGTCTTCTTGAGCAGGTCGGTGATTTGTGACAGCGTGGCCACGCGCGGGATGATGCGGTGAGCGAGCAGTCCGGCGATCTCATCGAGGATCATGAGGCGCGAGGGATCGGAAACGGCTATGACCAGCGCGTCGGCCTGTTGCTCGATGGGCACGAAGTTGTAGCGGAACATGAGCTCGACCGGGACGGTGCGCAGCAGTTCGTGCTGAATCTTGAAGTTTTTCAGATCGACGAACTCGGCGTGATAGCGTGCGGCGAGCAGCTCAGCCTGAGCCCGTTCGTCGATGCCGGCGGGAAGCGGAATAGCGAGAATAGCTCCATCGGACATGGTTTACCCCTGACCTCCGCCCGCCTGCCCCAGGGAAAAGATGGGCAGATAAAGCGAAATGAGAATGAAGACTACCACAACCCCCATCACAATCAGGATGGCTGGCTCAATGAGCGCCAAAGCAGCGGCGAGGGCGGTGGCGACGTCCTCCTCGAAGAATTCGGAGACGGAGTTAAGCATCTGCGGCAAAGCGCCGGTCTGCTCACCAACGGAGATCATTTCGGCGGCGAGATCGGGGAAGACCTTGGTCTGAATGAGCGCGTCGGCCAGGCTTTTGCCCTCGCGAACCGTGGTGATGGAAGTCATCACCGCTTTGGCGACACGGCGCGAAGAGATGGAGCGGGCCGCGGTCTCGAGCGACGGCACCAGCGACAGGCCTCCGGTGAGCAGCGTGGAGAGCGTGCGCGCAAACAGGGCCACCTGGTACTTGAGCCAGATCTTGCCGAAGACGGGCAGCTTGATGCGAAAGCCGTCGATGAGGTCGCGGCCCTTTTCGGTGATCGAAAAGCGGTAGGTGGTGTAACCCGTCGCCGCCATGAAGAGGATGATCCAGAGAATGTTGTGCTGGAGGAATTCACCAAAGGCCAGCAGGTCGGTGGTCATCGCGGGCAGCTTGTTGCCCATCTGGTCATAGAGCTTGCCAAACTGCGGCACGACCACGACCAGCATGAAAGCCATCAGCCCGCAGACCAGAGTGAGCAGCACGCCGGGATAGATCAGCGAGGCCACCATCTTCTTGCGGAAGCTGAGCGAGACGCGCTGGAAGCTGACATAGCGCTCGAGCACCTCCTGCAGGTTGCCGGAGCGCTCGCCGGCGAGCAGGGTGGTGGTGTACATGACGGGGAAGCCGCTCTGCGCCTCAAAAGCTGAAGATAATGAGTCGCCATTTTTTACGCGGATGCAGACATCGTCCAACTGCCCGGCGAAGCGGGCGTTCTTCTGGTTCTTGGCCAGCATCTGGATCGAGCCGAGGATGGGCAGCCCGGCGCGGACCAGCGTAAGAAACTGCTGGTTGAAGATGAGAAAGGGCTCGAGTTTGACTTTGCCGGTTTTAAGCACGCCAAAACCGGAGCGCGCCTTGACGGAAAAGACGTGGTAGCCGGCATGGACAAAGCGGGCGCGAAGCTCGTCGGCGGTGGACGCCGACTGCACCTGCTCTTGCACGCGGCCGCGCTCGTCGGCCAATTTGATTACGAACTCCGCCATGCTTCTTACCGCCGGGTCGGGTGACCGGGCTTCCCCTGGGGATTGTTCTCAGACTTCAGCCTATCAGCTTTCGCCAGTTTCTCTGGTAACGGATAGACGCGAAAAGCGGAAAGAGCGCTCGGAGTTTGCGGTAGCGCAAGTTGCGGGCAGGAAGCGCCGATTGGGCGTCATACCAACCGGGTCAAGCGGCTTGCGCCGGCCTGTCCTTTGGACGCCAAGTCCGCCGATCTCAGCCCCTTAACTGAGGCCGCGATCGAGCCCGGCAACCTTTGCCCGGCGCGACCGTGCAAATGTTGCCCAGGCTCATTTCGAGGTTTGTGCGGCGACGCGAAATTGCGCTTCCATGCCATTGATTCCAATGAAGGAAAACGCTTCGTTCGGCAGACGGGCAACGGTCTCTGTTTGGCCCGTCGAGTGCCGCAACAGGAGCCATGACCGCAAAGACGATCTTCCGCATCTTCACCCTTGCCCCCAGCATCTCTCGCGCCGCGGCGCAGAACTCCGAGCAGGCTTCACAGCCAAGCGGCGAAGCGCTGCATTCCGGATCGGAGGCTTCTTCAGAAGCCGGCAGCGCAAACAATCACACCGCCGTCGCCATGCACTTGCAGGTATCCGTTGCAGGGGAGGCAGTGTCTACGGATGAGAGCCCCGAGGAGCTTGCGCTCCTGTCGCCGGTCTCCTCTCTTCAGAGAACTTGCCGCGACTGCGGGTCCCCCCTGGATCCATTCGGCGACTGCCCAAGGATTGACCCGCGAGGCCGCGAGATGGAGAGGGCTCCACGGTACTGCGAACCCAACATGATTCACTGGAGCCGTCAAAGCAGGCGGGGAGAGCCTGCCGTCGGGCGCCGCAGTGCTCGTCTTTGAGCGCTAGGTTCGACCGTCTCTGCCTTGCGTTCGGGGTCGCTTCCTGTCTGAATTGAAGCTCCGGGGCTAGGGCCTGTCATCTAATTCCCCAGGGGCAGCGCCGGGAGCCAATTCTCCCGAGTTCTAGGAGCGAGGAGCGACGCATACCGGGTGTCTGCGAGTGACGAGCGACGACGAAGTGGGGAGAATTGGCCCCGGCCCTGCGGCTTCCACCCCAGCGCGCAAAGAACGTGCGCCGGGGACCCCGGGTTGCGGCCAAAATCCGTCCATACTTCATTCTCGCCCTTGACGGTGGACCCGCCACAGCCTGCGGGCTCGGCTTCGTCTCCACCCCACGGACGAAGACCTGTCCGTGGGGGCCCCGTCTGGCCGGATTTTTGCTCGCAACGCTGCCCCTGCGGAATTAGATGACAGGCCCTAGTCCGATTGACTTAGCGCAAGCCTCTGTCGATTAGTGCACCATGACTGGTGAAATCCACAGGTTTTGTCTCTTTTTGCACTTGTATCCACAGATCGAATCATCCTACTCTCCATCCAGTTGGTGACACCGCAGGGAATTGGAAACGCAGTTCCTCCCCGGACAGGACGATGCGAGTTTAATTGAACACGGGAATCCGCAGCCGGCGACGGCGGTGGAGGGCCGGAATAAGATTGAGAATGCATCCAGAGTCTGGAGGGAATGTGCAAGACCCGATTGAGCACGAAGATTCATCCGCTGTTTAGGCAGAGGATGCAAAGTTCGAGTTGAGCCGGGGAGTCATCATCGGCCCGGCCGTAGATGCAGGATTCGGGGCAACCCGAAGACGCGGAAGCGGCACCGCCGGAGGGTGCGAGATTCGGGGCAACCTGGAGATCCAACCTCTGACGACGCCAGAGGAGCGAGGGTTCGGGGCAACCTGAAAACTCACGCCCGAGGCAATGCCGGAAGGTGCAGGATTCGGGGCGACCCGGAGACTCACCATGAGGAGACGCTGAAAAGCGAGGATTCGGGGCAACCCGGAGATTCGTTCGCCGCGCCGCCGAAGGATGCGAGATTCGGGGAAACTCGAGACTCCATCGCCGGCAAGCCGGAAGATGCAGGATTCGGGGCAACCCGAAGACTCATCGGAGGCGACACTGGAGAAGCGAAGATTCGGGGCAACCTGGGGCTTCGTTTACAGTGCCACCGAAGGATGCGAAAATCGGGGCAACCCGAGGCTCCATCGCCGGCACAGCTTGAAGATGCGGGATTCGGGGCAACCCGGATGCTCATTGGAAGGCTGAACGGGACGATGCATGATCCAAGCAACCTGCAAGATCACCGCGATTGAGGCGCCAGAGACTCCGGTCTCTGGCGTCTTCATTTTTGGCTGGATCGTCGAGCTTCGGAAGAACTCAGTTCCGGCAAATTCCGCAGCGGCTAAAGCCGGGATCTATTCTGGCCATTTGCGGCACGACTGAAGTCGTGCCCCGACACTTCAAACCTGCCCCAACGACGAATTTTGCAAGTGGCTCGACTGACCAAGACAAGTGGCTCGATTGACCAAGAATTGTCCCGCTCAATCGACGAGTTATTGCACCGTACCTTGCGGCCTCAGGCGGCGCAGGTCGAGGGCGCACTCGACGGCGTTCTGCGCCTGGAGGCGGAGGTTGTCAGAGGCAGCCCACAGCCAGAAGCGGGAGACCTGGCTGGAGTTGCGGACACCGGTGGCCGGATGCACCTCGGGACGCAGCCGGACCAGCACGTCATTCTGACCGGTGGCAGCCAGGTTGGAGGGCGAGTCGGTGTCTTCGAGAACCAGATCGACATGGCCGCCGCTCAGGGCATCCTCCAGGGCGGCAATCTCGACCGGCCGCTCCAGTTCGACAGCAATCGAGAAGGTGTGGCCGTGGAAGACGGGCGCATGAACGAGCTGGAGGGCCAGGGCGGGCCAGCGGCCAGCGGATAGGGCGGCGTAATGGCGGCGAATCCTCGCCTCTGTCGCGTCCAGGCTGATCTTGGCGGCTTCACCCAGGCCGGATAGCAGATTGTAGGCCGTCTGCGCGTCGTAGAGCTCGCGCGGCAGTCCCTGAAAGCTGAGGAGGTTTACGGTCTGCTGGTGCAACTCGTCGAGGGCGGCGCGGCCAAACTCGCTGGCCGGCTGGAGCAGCGTGGCGGCGGCAAAGCGAACCGGGGCGGCCTGCTGGAGCCGTTCGAGCAGCAGAGCCAGAGCCAGAGCCGCGGGGTGCGCGGGAACGACGGCGGGTGTAAACAGATCGACCGCGGCCGCCTCAAAGCCCAGCCAGGGCGCGCGCACCACCACGCCGGTTTCCTGATCGAGAGCGCCGGAGAGATCCAGAACAGTGGACCCGGCCCGGAGCGCCTCGCGCCAGTGCTTGCGGGTCAACGCTTCGGTACCGCAGAAAAAGGTGAAGTCGATGCGCTCGAAGGCGTCGGGAGCAATGGCCTGGACGAAGGTGATTTCGTCGCCCACCTGATCCAGCTTGCCCTGCGCTTCTTCCTCGTCGAGCAGCACAAAGCTGGCCATCGAGAGGGGTGACTCCGACAGGGCTTCCTTCAACTCCCGGCCGACCAGGGAAGAGGCTCCGGCAATGGCGATCTTGTACACAGGCATCCTTTGATACGAGCTGTTCGATGGCTAAGATTATGTGTGGCTCAGGGGGTCCGGTTCGGCCGCGGGCGGTTCGGGAAGAGGAGCACGCGCGCCTGTCAAACGCCAGCGCCGTCGGCGCGACCAGGAGTAGGCCGCCCGCGCCCAGATGCCCGAGAACATGTAGGCCAGGGCCCACCCAAAGAGCACTCCCTGGGAGAACTTGAAGATGATAAACAGAACGGTAGCGACCAGAAACAGCACCTGAAATGGATGGCGGCGGGAGAGGCTGATCTCCTTGGCCGACCAGAAGCGCCAGGTGCTGACCATGAGGAAGCCGCTGACGCCGACCAGCGCCAGCCAGGTGGTAGCCACCCACCAGGTCTCGACCGGATATCCTCCAAAGAAATGCACGGTTGCAGCCAGCAGGCCTGCCGCGGCTGGAATGGGCATTCCCACAAAGTACTTGCGGTCGGGCCGTCCAGGGTTGCGCGGCTGGGCGTCGTGGCTGATGTTGAAGCGCGCCAGCCGCGAGACCCCGCCAATGAGAAACAGAAAGCAGAAGAATGCTCCCGCGTGGAGCAGGTTCTGGTGCAACTCCGGGCGGATTGAATCGGGAAGAAAATGAAATCCCCAGATCAGCGCCAGAAGACTGGGCGCTACGCCAAAGGTGATGGCGTCGGCCAGCGAATCCAGCTCCTTGCCGAAATCGCTGCAGGTGTTGGTCATCCTGGCGATGCGCCCGTCGAGCGCGTCAAAGGGAATGGCGAAGATGATGGCGATGGCCGCCCAGTCAAGGTGGGCTTGCGCGTCTCCGGCACCGGTGAGGGCCGACATGGTCTCGGTGATGGAGAAGAAGCCGGCGGCGATGTTGCCCACGGTAAAGAGCGAAGGCAGCAGGAACATGCCGCGGCGCAATCGCGCCTGCGCTCTGGCCTTCGCGAGTGCGGGGTCGAGATGGTTCATGAGCGGCCTCTCCCGGCCGGTCTGTTGCTGATTACCGCCAGCACACTGGAGCCGCCCTTGACGCGCTGGCCCACTTTGACGCGTAGTTCGGCGTCTGCGGGGAGCAGCACGTTGACACGCGAGCCAAACTTGATGAGGCCCACGCGCTGGCCTCGTTCTACCCGATCGCCCTCGCGCAGGTTGAAGACGATGCGACGGGCCAGCAGGCCGGCAATCTGCTTGAAGGTGATTTCGACGCCATCGCCGCGCACGGTTACGATGTTCTGCTCGTTCTGGTCGGCCGAGGCCGGGTTCATGGCGTTCAGGTATTGGCCCTTCTGGTAGTGCACACTGCTGAGGACGCCGGCGATGGGCGAGCGGTTCACATGCACGTCAAAGACACTGAGGAAGATGCTGATCCGCTGCCGCGGCCCCTCGGGGGTGGAGATGGCGGCGGTCTCAGTGACCAGGCCGTCTCCGGGCGAGACAATCAGGCCGGGCTCGGAGGGGATTGCCCGCTGCGGATCGCGAAAGAACCAGAGAAAGAAAGCCGCCAGCGCAACTGGCGCAAGAGTCAGCCACCAACCGCCGGTGAGCCAATGAAGAGGCAACACCAGCGCCAGAAAAACCAAACCGTAAATGTAACCGTCACGAACCATGGTCCCAAACGATTATACGGTGATTGCGCTGCGATGGAGAATTCGGGGCCGATCTCGCGGCAGACACCGGTTGCCGCGCACCGGCGCGAATCGCCGGCAGCAATTCAGTTCTCGACGGCAAGCAGTTTGACGGAGCGGTGGAAGACAACCACCCATCCAAAGGCGATGTTTTGGCATTTGCGGTCTTGCCGCGGGAAAAGGCGGCAGAAACGAGACTCGTCGAATGGGCGTACAATTTTATACAGGTCACACTTTTCTGCACGGCGCACCACGCGCCAAGAGCATTTTTGCTTCACTTATTGCCTTGCGGGCAGCATAAAAGACGACTCTTGCTTCCATCTGAGCGATCCGGATCCGTCGCTCGACATCCCATCCGAGAAAAGAGCCTCTTTGCTGCATGGTTTCCGTTGAAAGCGGAATCGAAAGCGCTGTACGAGCAAAAAAGGAGCGGCCATGGAAGGATTAGCTGCCGGTTTAGCGAAACAGAGATTCTCCGAAGCGATCGAATTCCTCAGGAGGGGGCACGGAGGAGAGGCCGGGGTCCGGATGAACGACGCATTGGCCGGAGGTCTTGCAGACGCGGCGTGCGGCTTGATCCTGCTCAAGATCTTCGCCGCCCAGAACAATCGATATGACGAGATCATTGGCGAGCTGCAAGCCAGCCTGAAGCGCTTTGCAGAGCAGCCAACCACGCTGGAAATAGGCGCATACGGCTACTACCTGCTGGGCAGATGCCACGCCATCCTGGGGATCAAGAAGGAGAGATTCCAATCCGACTTTTTCGGGACGGCGTTCAGAAGGATCTTCCGCAACCAGCTCATGGAAAAGGCTTCGTCTTTTTACTTGCAGAGCATTGCCAGAGACACCAGTCTCGTCGAGTCCGCTTTTGAGCTGGGATTGGTTTACGACATCGGATTGAACTCCCCGGAGAAAGCCATCGAAGCGTACAAGATGGTCACCGAGTTGAAATCGGACCACGCGCTGGCGCGGGAGAATCTCGATATCCTCTATAGCGAAACCAAGCAACTCAAAGAGGAGAGAGCCTCGAACCGCGCATATCTTCTTTCGCAGGAGACGGTTGCACCGGTCCCGGAACCTAGGCCTACGGTGGTTCCAGAGCCTAGACGCCCGTATTCGCCGATCCAGGGGCGCTCCGCCGCGGAAGCACACTCAACGCGATGAGGCCGCACAACCCCGGCGCTCGGGCAATTCGCCTGCAAACTGCGCAGCTTGAAGACTCTAAGCGACGACCGGCGACCTGCGCTCCAGATTGAAGATCAGGTCTTTGGCGTGGAGCTTGAGTTTTTTGAGGCGCACTTCCTCGATCTGCTCCTCTGCGGAGAGATAGGGTTTTTGGAGCAGTTCTTCCAGCCGCTGAGCGTAGTTGCGATGTTCGGCCTGCAGGCGATTGATTTCTTCGCTCAGCGTGGAATCCTTTATATCGTCCATCCAGCACCTCCGAATATTAGCGAACATTTACATATATCGCCCCAACAACACAAACCGCAAGTCCAAAATGAATCGCAGGTAACCGGACTGTGGAATTTGGCGCGAAAACCCGAATTGAATTGCGCCAATTTGAGCCAGTTTCCTGGCCGCGGCATTCGGAAGAGGCCGGAAGCAGGGAGGCGATGGGCTCAAAGCTGGAGGCGCATCAGGACCGCATCTTCAACAGGATCATGGTAGTAGCTCCGGCGGCGGCCGGTATCGACGAAGCCGACTTGCCGGTAGAAACCGAGCGCCGGCTGGTTGGAGGCGCGCACCTCGAGAAAAACCTCAATCACGTGAGCCGCGCGAAGTTCGGCGGCCAGGCTGGCAAAGAGCCGGCCTGCCAGGCCGCGGCGCTGGAACTCGGCAGCAACGGCGATGGTTTCCAGCTCCGCCTGGGGCGGCAGTAGGCTGGCTACGGCAAAACCCGCCAGACCTCTCCGGTCTGGCGACGAAGACCCGTCGCTGGGAGCCTCAACGGCCAGGGCGATGCGGAGCGGGGCGGCCTGGGAGCCTAGCGCGGCAAGATAGGCCGAGGGGGGCCAGTGGGGCGCTCCGGTGATGTTTTGTTCGATCTCGATGACCCGGTCGAGGTCGGCCAGGGTCAAGGGGCGCACCTTGACGGTGGCGGCAAGGGGATTCATGGGCGCGCGGTCGCCGCGGGGACCGGTTCGCCAAAGATCTCGGCATCGCTGCGGCGCAGGTAGTGGCCGTCGAGCAGAGCCAGGTCGACGAACTCCCCGGCTGCGACACGAAGGGCGCAAAGCGAGAGAGCGTCAGCGGCAGTGGGCGGCGTGGTGCGAATCAGTTCCGTTGCCGGCCACGCAGAGCCCAGCAGCAGGGCGGCGGCTTCGTCGCAGAGGGCGACTTGCGGCGGCGGAATGATGGCTGCAAGCTCATGGGCTCCGGCGAGCAGTTCCCTTCCCTGTTCGGCGTGAGAGGCCAGCCTCAGGAAGACCTCGTGGCGATGCGCATCGAGAGCTGCCGATGGGACGCCTGACTTCGCCGCCAGCACTTCCAGGCGCGAAACGGCTACGACAGGAATTTGAGTGGGCTCGGCAAGGCCCTTTACGGCGGCCAGGGCAACGCGCACGCCGGTAAAGCTGCCGGGTCCATTCACCGCCACCATTGCGTTCACATCGCGCAAGGAGACGCCGCTGTGAGCCAGAATCTCAGCAACAGCCGCGACCAGGGTCGAGGAGTAGCTACGCCCTTCGAGCTCAATCTGGGCGATGATTTCGACAATCTGGCCGGAGAGGCGGCCCAAGGCTACCGAGCCGGTGGGACCGCAGGTGTCGATGGCCAGCAGAATCGTCATTAACCCCTCGCATTCCGCAAGCGATGGCTTGGCGTTGGATGACCTTATATTCATGCAATGGTCGCGCGAGGAGGTGTAAGTTGACCAGTAGCCAAATCACGCAAAAAGCATCAGGCACAAAGCCGGTTGCGGTTGGATTCCGATTCCAACTGGTTCATCCAAGTAACCGATCCAAACAAGCCTGCCAGCAGGCCAGAAACCGAATGCGCAACATCCAGAGCGGGCCAATACAGCCCTGTTCCGCGGCCCAATAACTCAATGTTATTCAGATCTTCGGGACTTGCTTCTCTCAATCCCTGGAGCAGCCTGCGAGGAATGCTATAGGTGACCCCATATTCCATCCGCAGAAGAAGCGCGTCTGTGCTGCTGGAGTAGGTCGCACAGGCAACCTGCCGGTCGTACTTCTCAAACAATCGCGCATCCCGAATCGCGGCATCGATCTCTTCGTCCGTCGTCACGACTTTTGCTGTCTCAGGCATGAGCATCCTCCCAAAGTTTCAAGAGTTCTTCGAAATGCACCGCCGCAACCTCCAGGATGTGCCGAACATCACTATGGCTTGCATTGCCGGGTCGCACGGCATCGGTTCGATTCGCTCGCGCTACCTCTCTCTGTGGCCGGTTGCGAAGTTCCACAATCACCTCAGTCTCGGCATAGAATCCATGCACGTGGCGGGACTCATGATCTTCCGGATATGCTACAAACCGAACCCCGTCGAACCGAATCGAACCCACGTCTCTAGAATACTCTGATTCAGGCTTGTAAAGCCCTGATTCTTACACCGCCTCCAGCGCTTGATTGAGGTCGGCGATCAGGTCTTCCTTGTCCTCGATGCCGATGGAAAGCCGGACGCGGCCCTGCGTAATCCCCATCGACGCGCGCACCTCTTCGCTCACCGAGCCGTGGGTGGTGGTGGCCGAGTGCGAGGCCAGCGACTCGACGCCGCCAAGCGACTCGGCGCTGAGGAAGATCTTGATTGCCGCCAGGAAACGTCCCGCGGCCTCGCGCGACTCGACCTCGAAGCTCATCATCGAGCCGAATCCGCGCTGCTGCTTCACCGCCAGATCGTACTGCGCATGGGTCTTCAGACCGGGATAGGCGAGTTTGCTGACCTTGGGATGCGTGGAGAGATACTCGGCCACGGCGCGGCCGTTCTCTTCGTGCTGCTTGATGCGCAGGGGCAGCGTCTTGATGCCGCGCAGGACCAGGAAACACTCGAAGGGCGACATGACTCCGCCGGCGGCCTTTTGCACCAGCAGGAAGCGCTCCTTGTGCTCGGGTGTGGAACCAATCAGCGCGCCGCCCAGGCCGTCCGAGTGGCCGTTGAGGTACTTGGTCGTCGAATGCATGACGATGTCCGCGCCGAGCGCCAGGGGGCTTTGCAGCACCGGGGAGAGGAAGGTGTTGTCCACGCTGACCTCGACGCCTTTTGCATGGGCAATCTCGCTGACGGCGGCAATGTCGGTGAGGATCATCAGCGGATTGCTGGGCGTTTCGATGTGGATCAGCTTTGTGTTGGGCCGGATGGCGGCTTCGACTGATTCCAGGTTGCTGGTGTCCACGTACTCGATTTCGATGCCGTAGCCGGAGACGATGCGGTCGAAGAGGCGAACCGTGCCGGCATAGACGTCTTTGGAGCAGATCAGGTGGTCGCCGGCGCGCAGCATGGCCACCAGCGCCGAGATGGCCGCCATGCCGGTGGTGAAGGCATGGGCGCTGTGGCCGCCCTCAAGAGCTGCCAGCGCCTCTTCCATGCGGTCGCGGGTGGGGTTGCCGGCGCGGGAGTAGTCCCAGCCGCGGTCGGTGCCGATGCCGGTGAGCTCAAAGGTCGAGGAAAGGTAGACAGGCACGTTCACGGCGCCGGTTTGGGGGTCTGGGTACTGGCCAGCGTGAACGGCAAGGGTCGAGTATTTGCATGGGGAAGCAGTCATAGTTCGCGCACGATCTCCTGCTTTTTAGCTTATCGCAACGGGCGTTGGGTGTCGTTGGGGCGGGTGGCTGCGGCTTGATCTCATCGCCTCCCAGGTCAAAAGATGCGAGGGACCACCTGCGGTGGGGCCAGACGGCGCTTGCGCGAATTTTTGGGTTCGTGGTTTCCCACCCATTCGCAAAGTGCGCGAATGGATGGGGCACCCGGCCACCTGCGGTGGGGCCAGACTGCGCTTGCGCGCCATTGGGTTCGTGGTTTCCCAGGTCCCCAAATGCGAGGGACCTGGGGCACCCGCGATGCCTTCGGGCCTCATCCATTCTTCTTGGGCGCTTGGGTCAGGAGGTTCTTGACGGAGTCGGCACCGAAGCCCAAGGCCACCACCGCGAGAGTTGCGGGGAAGAAGTCGAGCTTTCCTAGCTGATCGAGTGCGCCGGCTTCCAGACCGGCCAGGGCGACGCCGAAGGCGATCAGAAAGCGGACGGCCTCGGCAAATGCTCGAGTAGCCTGATGCGGCTTGGGGGGCTGGATTTCAAGGATGCCCTCGATGGTGTCCGCGGCGTCCAGATTCTTGTGGCTTTGCACGGCAACCGCGATCTTGACCTTTCGGCTATCCTTCAGCTTGAACGGTTTTTTCCGGGATTTCTTGTGCTGTGGCTCGATTGCTTCGGACCCGTTTTCCAGCGGCTCATCGCCGAGGAAGTAGTGGCAGACTCTTGAACCATCCTCAGACAAGTCGCCGGGGAAGCTCCACTTGAAGGCCAGCCTGTTGAGCGCCGCGGCTCCGCAGAAGCGGGGATCGTCGAAGGAGATCGAGAAATAGACCGGGAGGTAGGGCCGCGCCTTCTGCGTATCGAACTCCACCCTGACCCGCCTCTCGCCGTTTTCTCTCATCTTCCCGATCTCCGTCAGGACATCGATTTCGTAGATGTCTTCGCGCATCTCCTGCACCAGCGTGGTGGCCGCGCGCAGGGATTTCCAGGAGAGAGTGCCGAGCATGCCGAGCAGTTCGGGTTCGTGCTCCTGCAGGCGTTCTCTTGAGGCTTTTCCGGGATCTCCGCCAATCGATGGGGTTGCCACGGGGATCGCAACCCTGACCATGGCATAGTCCAGAGTCGCATGGATGGCGGCGATGGCGTGATCGATGGCAAAGAACATCGGCCGGACGATTTTGGCCGGATCGTCGAATGGGAAGTCGAGAAGAGCGAATATGCCAGACAGCGCCAGCTTGAGATCGCTGTAGAGGGTGTCGGGAAAGGTCGTGACCCGGTCTTTCAATTGTTTGAAGTTGGCCGCGATCAGTTTCGCCTGGGCATCGCTGTCATCCAACAGCGCCAGCGAAGCCTCGGCTTTGCTGAGAAAGATGTTGGCGGCATTCACATCCTCGTCGGGGAGAGAAAACGAGTGCAGCTGGTTCGAGGCGGCCTGCAGTGTCTTGTCAATTTCGTCGGTGATGGAGGGCGGAGCGGTCGCGGAAGCATCCTGAAACCTGCGCCGCAGCTCATCGAGCCGTTCGGCGACCGTGAGGCGCTTGGCCAGCCGGTCGATTGAAACGGACACGTCCTCGAATCTCTCCGCCGAGGAGAGCGCAAAGGGCCCCACTTCATTCAGCGCGATTCCGATCTTCGCCCGCTCCAGGCGCAGCAGGACGCGCAGATAGGAATCCACGCGCGCACTGACGCTGCTGGTGCGGTCGGCAAGGTCGCCGATCTGCCGGTGAAGGGCGATCTTCCTCAAGATGCTTGGCAATACCGAGTTGCCGAGGAGTGAGAGCAAGCCGCCAATCAGCAGGAAGATCATGACGTAGATGGCAAAGAGCACTTCGGTCTGGTCAGGGCCGAGACGCATCATGGTGAGATTGACCGGGATAGCCTGAATCGGGAGCAGGTCATTCGAGACGCCATGAGGTCCATGCTGACTCACAAGCAACAGACCGTTGCGCTCTGTGGGCCGAACAAAATCCTTCCAGGAATAGACCTCCTTTGGCGGCGAAAGAACAATGCGCGTGCGGCCATCCGGCGTCAGAATGATTCCTGTTCCCTTCTCGACAGTTCCAGACGCGACGACGGTGCCACCGAGCTGGAAACGCCAATCAAGGCTGAAGAACTCGGTGCCGCCATTCTTCAGCGTGAGGGCCACGGTCCGTCCATAGGCGAACTTGAGCGGCTTCTCCGGAGTTCCATTGCCATCGAGCGTGATATTCAGTGGAACATCGACAGCGACCGCGTTTAACTCACCGATCTCGTCCAATTGGTTAAAAAGCTTGGCAGAGGCAGCGGTCGAGCTGGCCATATTGCTGACGCTGGCCACAATCTGCAGCGATTGCCCCGGACCGATCTGTGCAGGCAGATCCGCGCCGCCGGCTTCGAGCGCGAAGGTGACCTTGGGCGCGGGCAGTTTGGCCTGCGAAGTTTCGTCGAGAAACGTCCCGGCATTCAGGCTGAGGGGAAGGGCTGATTTTCCGGCGTTGGAGAGGACAAACCGCGCCGCTCCAGCGCCATTGCGCAGGATCGCGGGCTTGCTTTTGACAATGCTGAGCTGTGGCTGTGCTGTTGCCGCGAGACACGCCAGACCCAGCGGCGCCCATTTAACGATCAGAAACCATCTCATCGCTTCCTCCCGCCGTAACTCTCGAATGTGGAAAAGGCCGTGCAGAGGTTACAAAGATAACGTCATGAGCCCGGTTGGTCAACGGGGTTCATCAAACGGGCGCTTTCAAAATAGTGCAGGCTGGCGCACGTTCGTTACTGATTCAGGCTCAAAAAAATCATGCCCGGCAGAAGAGGGGAGGGGCGAGGAGTTTCAAGCAGAGCCTGGTGAATCGGCTAGGTGTTCGGCACGGGGAGATATATCCCGCAGGCTGAAGAGCGGTCGATTTTGCTGACATTTCGGCACGACTGATGCCGTGCCATAGAAAGAAACCACTTTCCGTGCGCATTGCAAGTTGCTAGTTGGGTTGAAACGTGCTCCGGTTTGCGATTTCGCCCCGTCCCTACGGGACTGGGACTCGCATATTGACGCGTACCCAGGACTGCGCTGCGCTTGTCCTGGGCTATTATCAATACTCCCTCCGGGAGAAAAGCTAGTGTGAGAAAGGTACGTAGGCGCGGGAGAAAAACGTAGACGGTTTCATCCAACCGTGGGTCGGCGAAGCCGGCGTACGACCGATACAAAGCAGGTCGATTTGGCATTTGTCAGACACAGCCTACTTTTGCGTCTGCGCGGAGGGGTTCTTTGCCGAGCGCACCACTGGGTAGTAGCCGGTGCGGGTGCGGACGATGAGTGGCTTGCCATCGTCCTTGCTCTGGGCATTTACCTGCACGAAGCGGAAGCCCGGCTCGGTGGTGGGCTTGGTGGAGTGGTAGCCCAGGGTGTACTGGTTGCGGATGTCGCGAGCCACCTCGGCGGCGATCTGATCGATCTGCTCGATGTTCTTGGGAAAGAAGGCCATGCCTCCGGTCTCCTTGGAGAGCATTTCGAGAGCGCGGTGGGCGTGGCGGACCTCGGCACGGCTCATCTCGTCGCCAAATAACAAGCCGATGGAATAGATGACCGGCCCGGAGAGCTGCTGGACGCGGCGGATGGTCTGCTCGAGGCCGAGGGTCGAGGCATTGTCTTCGCCATCGGTGATGAGGATAAGAACCTGCTTGGGGCGTTTGGCGTCGGCCACCAGTTTGTCTGCCGAGGCCACCACGGCGTCGTAGAGCGCAGTGCCGCCACGGGACTCGATGTGGCCGAGGCCGTCGCGCAGCTTGTTGACGTCGGAGGTGAACTCCTGGTCGATGAAGGCCTCGTCGGAGAAGTTGACCACGAAGGCCTCGTCCTGGGGGTTGGAGGCCTGGATCAGGTCGAGAGCGCTCTTGTTCACCGAGGGACGCTTGCGGCTCATGGAGCCGGAGTTGTCGACCACCAGCGCGATGGAGACTGGAAGGTCAGTGTGCTGGAAGCTGATGAGCTTCTGTGGCACGCCGTCCTCGGAGACGGAAAAATTCTCCTTGTTGAGATCCGGGACCAGACGGTTGCCCTCAAGCACCGTGCAGTTCAGCACCACCTCTTCGACGTCGGAATGCAGAACGTAGCTGCCGGTCTCCTTGTGCAGGAGCGGTGGGGCCGGCGACTCGATATCGGGCGAACGCACGGGGTCGCGGTCCACGGTGAGCGGCGGGGCCGGGGGCTGAGATGGGGCGGGCGATTGTTGCGCAGGCAGGGCGATTGCCGCTCCGGCGAGAAAAAGCGCGAGGGCCGCGTTATTGCATAGGCGCATAGTAGCCGGTACGTGCATGGACGGTGAGCGGAGGCAAGCCCGGTGGAGGATTTACCTTCACCTTCACTTTACGCCATTTGCCGTCCCGAGTCAGATTCTTTGGCCGGTAGCCGATGACGTATTGGTTGCGGAGCTCGGTGGAGATCTTTTCGGCAATGTCGCCCATCTCGGCAATATCGTCGACGCGGAAGAGCCGTCCGCCGGTCTCCTCGCTCACTTCGTTGAGCAGTTGGGGGCCGGTGCGCTCCTCGGGAGTGGAGGCATAGGGGTCGAAGATGCCGATCGAATAGATTTCCACGTCGGCCTCGCGCACCTGGGAGCGCACCTCGCCCTCGGTGTAGCGGGATCGGTTGTCGCCACCGTCGGAGACCACCAGCAGCGCCTTGCGCTCGTGCCGCGCATCTCGCATCTTGACCAAGCCATAGTAGATGGCGTCAAGCAGGGCGGTGCGGTGGCCGCTCTGCACCGTGGCCAGGCGGGCCTGGATGTCCTCGACCGAGCTGGTGAAGTCCTCAATCAGCTCGGGCCGGTCGTTGAAGCCGATGACGAAGAACTCGTCCTGGGGGTTGGCGGTCTTGATGAACTCCAGGATCGAAGCGCGGGCGCGAATCAGCTTGGAACTCATCGAGCCGGAGAGGTCGAAGATGATGCCGATTGAAACCGGCGCGTCTTCTGCGGCAAAGGAGACGATCTGCTGCTGACCGTTGCCCTCGAAGATCTGGAAGTCTTCCTGTTCGAGGCCGGTGACCAGGCGGTTCATGGGATCGGTGATGGTGATGGGGATCAGCACCATATCGACATTCATCCGGATGCGAGCGCCGGGATGGAGCCTCAACGCGTCGGGGCCTGTCGCGGCAGGCGCCTCAACTCCGGCGGGCGCTCCGGTGGCCGGCGTGGAGGTCGATGGCGGAGGCACGTGCGGCTTGTCGAGCGGGTTGTCCTGCGCCGGGGCGCGCGCCAGCAGCAAGACCGCCGCCAACGCACAGATCGACAGGCGGCTGCCGAGCCGTTGCCGATAGCCGCGCCCGCTGGGGGGCCTGCGTTCAAAGGGAAGCATCTTCATGCCGTAACACCAACGATTGAAGGCGATAGTAGCACGATTCATAGACTGCTGGCGTCACAGTCCTGTCATCGTCTTGTCGCGAAATTTCACCTGGACGATCCGTGGAAGAGCCGGAGCCAGGATCGCCTGATCGCCGCTGGGATACAATCAACGCTAAGCGAGCAACCGCCCCGAATTGAACAAGTTTGGGGATTTGAGCGCAAATCCCACCGTTCAATCGGGGAGAAAGACCCTCAGTATGGCCCATATCTATCCCTTCCGCGCCTGGCGCTACAACCCCACTGCCGTCCGTCTGGAGGACGTGGTCACACAGCCCTACGACAAGATCACTCCGGCGATGCAGCAGGCCTACTACGATCGCAGCCCCTACAACCTGGTGCGCATCATTCTGGGCAAGCCGGAATTGTTTGACGCAGAGGGAGGGGAAAGCGTTTATACCCGCGCGGCGCGCGACTTCAGAGACTGGCGGCAGCAGGGCGGGCTGGCGCAGGAGAAGTCGCCGGCGATCTTCGCCTACTCGCAGCGGTTCAAGGTTCCCGGCACCGAAGTCATCAAGGAGCGGCGCGGCTTCATCGCCCTGGGCAAGTTGCACGACTACGCCGACAAGGTGGTCTTTCGCCACGAGCAGACGCTCAGCAAGCCCAAGGGCGACCGGCTCAACCTTTTGAAGGCCACGCACGCGCACTTCGGACAGATCTTCATGCTGTACTCCGATGCGGCCGGCAGTGTGGAGAAGGTTCTCTACGACGGCGCCGGCCCGGCCGAGGCAGAGGTGACCGACGAGTATGGCGTGCTGCACCGGCTGTGGAAGGTCACCGACCCGGCAGTCATCAATCTGCTGACCACGGCGATGGCCGACAGGAAGCTGATCATCGCCGACGGGCACCACCGGTATGAGACGGCGCTGAACTATTCAAAGGAACATGCGCCTGCCGCGCCGGCGAAGACCGAATTCAGCACCAGCCAGTTGCCCCAACCGGCTTACCCCGAGGCTGCGGTGATGATGACGTTCGTGAATATGGACTCCGACGGGCTGGTGATCCTGCCCACCCATCGCGTGGTTCATAGCCTGAACAACTTCGATCCCGCTGCTTTCAAGCGTGCCGCCGAAGAGTTTTTCACGGTCGAGGTATTGCCGGCCGCGGATGCATCGAGTTATATCGAAACACTTACTGCCCAGCCGGCCACGGCCTTTGTCGCAGTTACTCGCGCCGGGGCGTTTCTGTTGCGCGCAAAGGCTGAGCCGGTAGCCGCCGCGCTGGCAGCTCTGCCCGAACGCCAGCGGCAACTCGATCTGAGCTGCCTGCACTCGATCGTGCTCGACCGGCTGCTGGGGCTAGATGCGGAGAAGGTTCGCGAACAGACCAATCTGCGGTATCTGCGCGATGCCGGCGAAGCAGTGGAGATGGTTCGACGCGGCGAGGCCGACGTCACCTTCCTGACCAACCCGGTTTCCATGGAACAATTGAAGGAGGTGGCCTTTGCCGGCGATGTGATGCCGCAAAAATCCACTGACTTCTTCCCCAAGCTGCTGAGCGGTTTGACGATTTATGCGCTGGAGTAACTGGAGATTGGGAAGATTTCATTCTGGATCATAGGCGAGAGAACGAAGAAACCCATGCCGACGATCAGCAGGTTTTACGGGATTTTGATTCAGATGTATTTCGGCGATCACCTTCCACCTCACTTTCACGCGTTGTATGCTGAATTCGAGGCATTGATCGACATTCAGACATTCGAGATCATCCGTGGAGACTTGCCCAGCCGCGCCATGGCGCTCGTGCTGGAGTGGGCGCAACAACACCGCGAAGAACTGAGGAGGGATTGGGAACTATGCGCACAGAATCAAACGCCAGCGAAGATTCTCCCACTGCCTTAGCTGAGGAGGTCGCGCCCCGTTCTCCTTGGCGTGTCACCGAGGTCGAAGCTCTTCCCGCGTTCCGGCTACGGGTTACATTTGCCGATGGCCTTGCAGGGACGGTCAATATGTCAGGCTTAGTGCATTCGCCAAAGGCGGGGGTATTCGCCGCGCTCGCCGACCCGTCTTTTTTTGCGCAAGTGAGGCTTGAATACGGTGCGGTGTCGTGGCCCGGAGAAGTGGACCTTGCTCCCGACGCGATGCACGCCGCAATCCAGGAGCATGGAGAGTGGTCGATCTAGAAGCGGGGAAAGCATTGCAGGTCAGGCTCAAGAGTAGGCCTATTCTCGCGGAATATGGCCGGACGCGCGGCGGCCTCAGACTCGTTTGGGTGATCGCGGCATTCGTGGCGGCCTCACAACTGTCCATCGCGCAGCAGGCCCCGCAGGCTCCGGCAACGCCCCCGGCCCGTTTTGTGGTGGTGCTGGATGCGGCGCACGGCGGCGACGACACGGGTGGACGCCTCGGGGACACTCAGCTCGAAAAGACCTTTACGCTGGCGATGAGCGTGCGGCTTCGCTCACTGCTGGGGGCACGCGGCATTCCGGTGGTGACCACCCGCGAGTCCGATGCGGCAGTCGACCCCGGCAAGAGAGCGGAGATCGCCAACCACGCTCAGGCACAGGCCTGCATCAGTCTGCATGGATCTGAGAGCGGCTCGGGCGTGCACCTTTATGCGTCCTCGCTGGCACCAGCGCAGCCGGTGCGTTTCGCTGCCTGGAAGACCGCGCAGGCCGCCTGGGTGACGCGTTCGCTGGCGCTGGAAGGAGTGCTGAACTCCGCGCTGCTCGAAGCCGGCATGAGCGTAACCCTAGGCCGGACCTCTCTGCCAGCCATGGATAGCATGACCTGTCCGGCGGTGGCCGTCGAGATTGCACCGGAGTTGGGTCCGGACAAGAAAGTGATCGCCGAGCTCGACGATCCCGACTACCAGGCGCGGGTGGCCACGGCGCTGGCCGCCGCACTTGTGCAGTGGCGCGCGGAGGCGCATCCGTGATCCCCCGCCATCAACAATTGCTCTTCGGCATTCTGCTGGTCGCCTCGCTGATCATGGGCGTGACTCTGTGGCACTTGCGCGAGCGCGCCCACCAGCGGCTGATCGCCGGCCAGGACTCGGCTCCGACCAGCGCTCCTGAGGTGGCTCCCGCCGAAGAGGCAACCCTGCTGGTGGCCAACGACAGCGACGGATCGCTGCTGACGCAGGTCCGGTCCCTGCCGCTACCCGCCGACCCAGGCGCTCGCGCACGGGCGGTGCTGGGCAAGCTGCTGGACCTCTATGCTGCTCCCGATGCCGCCCACCCTGTTGCCGGCGGCGGCACATCGGTGCTTCAGGTTTTTCTGCTACCCGCGCCGTATTTCGGAAGCAGAAATCTCACGCCCGTGGGATCCGAACCAGGCAAGTCAGACGCCGAGGCAGCCGACACTGCGGCTACCCCGCAGCTGGCAGTCGTCAACCTTACGGGCAGCTTTGCGGCCAGCCATCCAGCCGGCATTGAGACCGAGACGCTGACCATACTTTCCATCTGCGGCACGCTGCACGCCAACCTGCCGCGCGTCACTCAGGTACGATTTCTGGTGGACGGCCAGCCGCGCGCTACTCTTGCCGGCCACGCCGACCTCAGCCGTACCTATCTGGCCGCCGATGCCGCGCCAGCCGAAGGAGCCCACCCGTGATCAACACTGAAGGGAGCAAGCCTGAAGATCGATTCGGATCCACGCCTACCACCATCGGCGTCTTCGATTCCGGATTCGGCGGGCTGACCGTGCTGCGCGCCCTGATCGCACGGCTGCCGCACGCGCGCTTCGCCTTCATCGGCGACACGGCGCGTCTGCCTTATGGCTCAAAATCCCGCCGCACCATCGCGCGCTACGCTGCCCAGAGCGCGCAATTTCTCGTCAACGAGCAGGGAGCGGAGTTCCTGGTGATCGCCTGCAACACGGCCAGCGCCCTGGCACTGGATGCAATTCAAGACGCGGTCCCGGTGCCGGTATTGGGTGTTATCGAGCCGGGCGCCGCGGCGGCCATTCAAGCCTCACGCACCGGCGACGTGCTGGTGATTGCCACCGAAGCAACCGTGCAGAGCCACGCCTACGCAACTGCCTGCCGCAACCGGGGACTGCGGGCCCTGGAAAAGGCCTGCCCGTTGCTGGTTCCACTGGTCGAAGAGGGCTGGACCGATCATCCTGTTACCGCCCAGGTGATCCGCATTTATCTTGACGAGTTGAACGCCGAGGCCGCAGCGCAGGGCATGAATCCCGACACGCTGGTCCTGGGCTGCACTCACTATCCGCTGCTGCGGCCGCTTATCGAAAAGGCCGTGCCATTCGGTATGCGGGTCATCGACTCTGCCGAAGCCGCGGCCGAGGCTGCCGCGCACATGCTCAGCGGCCGTACCGCGCGGCTCGCCGGCGAAGAAGGATCGGAAAATCGTCCGCCGACCGCGCAGGTCCTTCGATGCTTCGCCACCGATTCGGTGGAGAAGTTCGAGCGCCTTGGCTCCCGTTTTCTCGACCAGCCAACGGGAAAGGTAGAGCTTGTGGACCTTGGCGGGTGAGATTCACTGATATTCTATGAGTTGGCCGGTCCGGTATCCCCAAAAGCATGGACCGTGGAGGACGAAAGCAAGCATGATCAATCTGGCGGGTAAGACAGCCGTAGTCTTCGGGCTGGCGAACAAGCGTTCGATAGCCTGGGGCATCGCCCAAAAACTGCACGAGGCCGGCGCAATGCTGGCCATCTGCTATCAGAATGAGCGCATGAAGCTCGAGGCCGAGGGCCTCATCGCCGAACTGTCTGGCGCCTCCGGCTTCCAATGCGACGTGGCAAATGATGGTGAAGTCGAAGCCCTCTTTGCCGTGCTCGGATTGAAATATGGCAAGCTCGATATCCTCGTACACGCGGTAGCATTCGCGCCTGCTTCGGAGCTGCGGGGAGAGTTCATCGACACCAGCCGCGAGGGTTTCCGAGTTGCTCTCGACGTCAGCGTTTACTCGCTGATTGCGGTCACCCGCGGCGCCGCCCCGCTGATGACCGAGGGGGGCAGCATCATAACGTTGAGTTTCTATGCAGCCGAAAAGGTCGTCCCTAACTACAACGTCATGGCCGTCGCAAAAGCCGGCCTTGAATCCACGGTGCGCTATCTGGCCTATAACCTCGGCTCAAGAAACATTCGCGTGAATGCCATCTCGGCCGGCCCTATCAAGACCCTGGCAGCCCGCGGAGTCGGCGATCTCAGCGACATGCTCAAGTCGCACGCCGACCGCGCCCCGCTGCACCGCAACGTGGACCAGTTGGAAGTGGGCGGGGCCGCGCTGTTTCTGGCCAGCGAGTTATCGAGCGCCATCACCGGCGAGATACTGTATGTCGACTGCGGCTATAACATCATGGGGTTCTAAATGCAGGGAATAGGGAATAGGGATCAGGGAACAGCTGACGGCGGCCAGTCATCGATATTTGAGTTATCTGCGACTTGTGAGATGGGCTCTATTGACCACAACACTTCTTGTATTTCTTTCCACTGGCGCAGGGGCATGGATCGTTGCGGCCAATCTTGGGCGCGGTGCGCTTGAATCCGGAATAGGAATCGTTCCACTGCGAGGTGACTGTCTCCGAGAACGGTGCTTCGGCTCTCGGCTTATGCGGCTTTTTCTCCTTGAAACTGTCCCACCACGCCATCTCCTTAACTGTGTCATCGATCAAATGACTGTGGGGATTCGTTGCAAGCCGCTCCATCGCCCATTCTTTACCCTTGCCAAGATCGACCCTAACTTCGTCCAAACCGATGAACGAAGTGTCGATCAGTTCTTGCTCATATGCCTTTTCGATCTCGTTAAGCAGTTCCGGCGCATATAAATCTGTAGAGTATGTAACAAGTTCGCTCCAAACGATATCGTTCTTATCCGTCAGCTTGCCGTGAAACAATTCTGCAAAGTAGCTCAGAATCTCCTCGCGGCTTTTTATCCCGGCGGAGACAAGAGTTACCAGGCCGCCCATAGCGGCTCCCCTCACCCATTCGTCGGCAGCCGGGTTCTCAATGAGAGATTGAATCCCTTCCAGATTGCCGTCGCACACCGAGGCGAGAACCTGGCCGAGACTCTCCGTGAGACTGTCGCCAAAAAAGGATTCGAGCAAATCGCCCGGCAGCAGCGCGATCCTTATCATAAGCGGATAAGCGCGGGTCTCGCGAAACTGAGCCAATAGATACATGGCATAGAGATGAGCCATGTATTCGCCTTCTGCATCGATCTCGGCCGCCTGGACCGGGTCCGCGATCTCTTCCAAGACAAGAAGCAACTCCGGGATGACCTCATCCCGGCGAGCAACAGCAGCTTCCACGGCTTCTTGCTCGAATTTCCCGCTGAACCATTCAAATTGCTCAATAATCTCGTCTATTTCCATAAGCCCATCTGTGAGGGGTCTGAGTTACGCGCTTGCTACTCTTTCAAGGTGAAGGTGATTTTGCGGGCGTCGCCGCCGGCGGAGGTGATTGCTATCTCGCCGGTTGCTTTCTTTTTAATGCTCTTGAATTTTTCGCCCCATTCCACTAACACCAGCGCATCGGGAGTTAGTAACTCGTCGAGGCCGAGAGTTTCCAACTGGCGCTCGCCTTCGAGGCGATAGACGTCGAGGTGAAAAAGCTTCACCGGCTGGCCGTCGCGGGCGCCGTGGTACTCGTGCAGCAGGGTGAAGGTTGGACTGGTCACTTCATCGGGCTCGGCGGCATCCAGTGCCTGGGCGATGCCCTTGACCAGCGTGGTCTTGCCGGTGCCCAAATCGCCGCGCAGGATCAGCAGTTGCGGCGGTACGAGCAGATGAACCAGTTTGCGCCCGACATCAATCGTGTCCGCGCCGCTCTTGGTGGTGAATTCGTGAATCCGGCCTTCGGCGGCAGGGGCGGCACTCGTCATTGGCTTCCTCGTCAGGAGACCGCGGCCGGTGACATCTCCGCCGGCAGCCCCTGTAACCAAAGATACCCGGTCTGACCACATGAGTGAAAGCGAAAGGCATGAGAAAGCCGGTCAAGATAGTCAGTCGCCAGCAAAGTATGCTCATCGGCATCCCGCACTGCGAAATCGCCGGCCAGCCCATGCAGATCAACCGCTGCCTCGACGGCCCGCGCGATCTCACCGGGATACTGCGCCATCAGGCCCGCTACCAGCCCTGTGAGCAGATCTCCGCTGCCGCCCTTGGCCATGCCGGGATTGCCGGTGGTGTTGACAGCCACGCGGCCGTCGGGGTGTGCGATGAGCGTACGCCAGCCTTTAAGCACCAAGGTGACGCCGTTGAGCTGAGCAAAGTTGCGCGCCACATCGAGCCGGTTGTCCTGCACTTCGGCTGCCGTGAGGCCTGCCAGCCGGGCCATCTCGCCGGGGTGCGGCGTGAGCACCAGTGTGCGCCCCTTGGCCAGTTTAGAGAGCAGCACGGGCTTGGCGGCCAGAATATTCAAGGCGTCCGCATCGATCACGGCTGGAATCCTGGTCGTCGAGAGCAGGCCGGTGGTGAATTTGATCGTCTCCGGGCTTTGGCCCATGCCAGGACCGATGGCCAGCACGGTCTTCCCAGAGGTCAGAGCCGCCACGACCGGGACCAGGTTATCCGCGGAGATCGAGCCTGTATCGGTCGCAGCCAGCGGCCAGGTCATCAACTCTGGCGCCGCGAACGCCACCAACGGCAGGATCGGCGCTGGAACTGCCGCCGTCACAAGGCCTGCACCGGCCCGCAACGCGGCCAGGGCGGTCATGGAAGGAGCACCGGACTTGCCCACCGAACCGCCCACGACCAACACATGCCCGAAGTTGCCCTTGTTGGCGTTCGCGGCGCGGGGCGTCTGCGTGAGCGAGAGCGAAGATCCGGCCCAGGACAGATTGAGGGTAGAGACAACTGCCTCTTCCGGCGAACCGATGGGCGCGACGACGATGGGCTGCGACCAGTGCCGGGTGAGTTGTCCAAAGACGTGTGCCGGCTTGGGAACTGTAAACGTAATGACCGCATCCGCGGGAAAGACCGGGCTGGCTACGGTGGCGCTGGTCTCGTCGGCCGGCCAGCCTGAGGGCAAGTCGACTGCGAGGATCGGAGCTTTGCTGGCCTTGATCCATTCGAGCGCGGCCAGTGCCAGACCTTTGAGCGGCGGCTTGAAGCCGGTGCCGACAACAGCATCGAGGATCAGATCGGTTTGGAGCGCGACTTTGTGTTGGGGCAGGTCTTCCGGCTTCTCGATGATGTGGATCAGGCCGTGCGCCGGGCTGGTGAGTTCCTGCCAGGCCTGGGCTGCATCGCCGGTCAGCTTGTCCCGCGAGCCGAGCAATAGCGTGGTCACTTCGAGGCCGGCCGAGGCGAGCAGTCGCGCTGCCATCATGCCGTCGCCGCCGTTGTTGCCTCGGCCGCAGAGGACGGTGATTTTTTTTGCCCGTGGAAAGCGCTGGCGCGCGAAGACGGCCACCGCCGAGGAGGCCGCCCGCATGAGGTCGAGCGACGGTACGCCGAAGCGTTGGGTAGTCAGGCGGTCGCAGGCTTGCATCTCGGCTGCGGAGAGAACTTGCATGGAGACCATGGTACGACAGTTATCAGGGGTCAGAGATCCGGGTCAGAGATCAGCGGTCAGGGAATGGTGGTCTTAACGGGGTTTGGTTTCCCGCCCTTGCGCCAGAAAAAACGCGCAAGGATGGGGCACGGAGTGTCTATTTGGCAATGGAGTCCACGTTTTCGCAGCTTGACGCTTTTCTGATCCCTGATCCCTGACCTCTGTCTTCACCGCGCCATCAGGACCAGGAGCCAGGCATTGAGGCCGGCGATTAGAACGGCGGTGAACCAGGCGAGGCCTTGCAGCCAGCGGGCATTCACAAACTCGCCCATCTTGTTGCGGCTGCCGGTGAACATCACCAGCGGGACCACGGCGAAGCACAGTTGCAGTGACAAAATGACCTGGCTGAGGATCAGCAGCTTCTCAGTTCCCTGCTCGCCAGTGACCGCGACTACGATGATCGTCGGGATGATGGCCAGCGAACGGGTGATGAGACGGCGCAGCCAGGGGGAGAGCTTGAGGTGAATGAAGCCTTCCATCACGACTTGTCCGGCCAGCGTGCCGGTGATGGAGGAGTTCTGTCCGCTTGCCAGCAGGGCGATGGCGAACAGGGTGCTCGCTCCGGTCGCGCCCACCAGCGGGCTGAGCAGCTTGTAAGCGTCCTGGATGGCGGCAACGTTGAAGAGGCCGCGGCTGTGGAAGACCGCGGCGGCCACGATGAGAATGGCCGCGTTCACAAACAGGGCCACGGTGAGGGCCAGGAAGGAGTCGATGTTGGCCATTTGAATGGCTTCGCGCTTGCCCTTGGATGTGCGCTCATATTTGCGGCTCTGCACGATCGAGGAGTGCAGATAGAGGTTGTGCGGCATCACGGTCGCACCCAGAATTCCGATGGCGATGTAGAGCATCTCGGGGTTGGTGACGATGGAGGCCGAGGGAATGAAGAGGCCGTGTAGCGCGGGCCAGAACTCCGGACGCGAAAGGAACATCTGCACGCCGAAGAGTCCGACGATGGTGCCGATCAGCGCGATGACCAGCGCCTCAATATAGCGGAAGCCCCAGCGCTGCAAGAGCAGAATCAGCAGCACGTCCACGCCGGTGATGAGCACGCCGTAAAAGAGCGGAATGTGAAAGAGCAGTTCGAGCGCAATGGCCGAGCCGATGACTTCGGCCATGTCGCAGGCGGCGATGGCGATCTCGGCGCCGATCCATAAACCATAACTCACCCTGGGACCGTAGGCCTGGTGACAGAGTTGCGCCAGGTCGCGTTCGGTGGCGATGCCCAGCTTGAGCGAGAGGCTTTGCAGCAGAATGGCCATCAGGTTTGAGGCCATGATGACGAACAGAAGGGTGTAGCCGAAGCGCGAGCCGCCGGCGATGTCGGTGGCCCAGTTGCCAGGGTCCATGTAGCCGACAGAGATCAGGAAACCGGGGCCGAGAAAGCCGAGCAGGCGCCGCCAATACTGCGGCGAGCGCGAGAGGCCGACCGTCGCATGAACCTCCGGCAGCGATGGGACAAGATGCTCGGGATCCGGCGCGAGGCCAGGAAGAACCGGCACTGGGGCGAAGTCCGTTGCGCTCATAGAATCGAGTATGCCACAGGCTAGTTAACTATGGTTAACCTTTCTTCTTAAATTTAATTATCGTCAAGATTCCGGCCTGAGCCAGACAGCTTCTGCAGCTGGACGGCCGAGGATGGAAACTCCGGCAGGCAGCTCGATTGAAACGGTCTGGTCGTAGTTCTGGCTGACGACTCGCAGTCTTTGGCCGGGTCCGATGCCGTTGCCATGGAGAAAGAGCAGCAGTTTGGGATCACGCTCATGAAGGCTGATGACCGTATAGCGCTCTCCCGCGGCGGCCTCGGAGAGCGGCATCTCGCCGCGCTGCTTGCGCTGGGCAGGGGTCTCTGGCAGCACCTGGTTGCCGTGCGGACAGGCGCCGGTTTCGCCCAGTTTTTCTCGCAGCTTAGTTTCAAAGGCCGGGGAGACGGCGTGCTCAAGCCGTTCGGCCTCCTCGTGAATCTCGTGCCACTCCATGCCGAAGATCTCGCTCAACATGCGTTCGATCAGATGGTGGCGAAGGGCGGTACGGTAGGCGGTCTCGCGTCCGGTCGCAGTGAGGCGCACAATGCCGTCCGCGCCTACTTCGACATAGCCGTCGCGCTTGAGCCGCTTGAGCGCCATGGTCACGGCCGGCGCCGAGACCTCAAGCCAATGCGCCAGTACGGCGGGAATCACCTCGCGCCCCTCGGCTTCAGCTTCGAGGATGGCCTTGAGGTAGTTCTCCTTCGAGACGTGGATCGAGTCTTTCATGGCGCGGCTGCAATCAGTCTATACGGTGCGGGACCGGTAACCGCATACCCCTGGTTGGCCCGGTCTTTGCCTCCTCAATGCCGTCAGGGCAATCGCATGAACAGTATCTTGATGACATTTTTGCCCTTTGCGTCGCCCCGATGGGGCTGAAAGGCCAATTCTGGCCCCCTTCCCCACGCTGAAGCGCGGGGCTAACGACCGTTGCGCCTCCGGCGCGATAGATATCGGGACCAAGCTGCTCAACGGATTGGATTGATACGATTGCCCAGTTAATGCCGTACTCTACGGCGGTGACGCTCGCCGCGCTCGGATAGAATGGTAACCGTCATGAAAACAGGGGCAATGGGCGGTGATTGGGTAGGGCAGGTCATCGACGGAAGATTCGCCCTGCTTAAATGGCTGGGCGGCTCGGACGCGAGCAGCGTCTTCCTCACCCAGTTCGAGGGGGAGCAACCGCAGAAGGCGGCTATCCGGCTTATACCGGCTGAGGCGAGAGACGCCGATGCTCAGATCGCTCAGTGGAAGGCGGCTACCGCACTCTCTCATCCTCACCTCATGCGGCTGTTCGACACCGGAAGTTGTCACGTCGGCGGCGATCGCTTCTTTTACTCCGTCACGGAGTATGCCGAAGAGAATCTCTCCGAGATACTTCCCGTGCGGGCTCTGACGACCGCCGAGACCAGAGAGATGCTTGACCCGGTTCTCGACGCGTTCGGCTATCTTCATGCGAAGGGCCTGGTGCACGGGCGCGTGAAGCCATCGACGATCATGGTCGTCAACGATCAGGTGAAGCTCTCTTGCGACAGCGTTCAAGTTGCGGGCAAGCCTGGCAGGCAGACGCAGGGAGTCGAGGCCGCGCCGGAGTGCGCCGCGGGGACAATCTCCCCGGCAGCGGACATCTGGTCGCTCGGCGTCACGCTGGTGGAAGCCCTGACTCAGCGTCCGCCGGTCTGGGATCGGGCGACGAAGGCCGACCCGGTTGTGCCGGAGAGCTTGCAGCAGCCCTTCGCCGACATTGCTCGGGAGTGCTTGCGGATCGATCCAGCGCGACGATGCACATTGAGCGATATCAGGGGCTTTCTCGAACCTGCCCAATCCAGCCAGAGCCAATCCATCCAGAGATCGACTGGCAAATCAGATAAGGCAATCCCTGCAAAGCTTCTCAGGCCGGTGCTGATTGCCGCGGCGCTCGGTGTGATTGCGGCAATCGCAGTCATTCTCTTGCCATCTCACAAAAGCCCGTCCCTGCCGCCGCCAGCGGTCGTACAACAATCTGAGCCGGCTACCGCCGCGCCCCCGGCTCCTGCGCCGGAGAGACAAAGCTCTCCCTTGCCGGAGACACAAAGCTCTCCCACTCCGGAGAGACCAAGCTCCGAAGGTGCGAGGTTGAATGGCGAAGTCGCCGAGCGAGTTCTGCCCGAGCTGCTTCCAAAAGCCGTTGCGTCGATTCACGGGCTGGTGAACGTGAAGGTGCGGGTCACGGTCGACGCAACCGGGGCTGTTTCGAGTGCGGAGTTTGATTCGCCGGGACCGAGCAAGTACTTCGCCAAGTCGGCCCTCGAAGCGGCGCGAGGCTGGAAGTTCAAGCCCGCGGAGGCCAAGGGTGTGGCTGCGGCCAGCACGTGGGTGATCGAGTTTCGGTTCAAACGCGACGGGACCGAGGTTAATCCGGTTGAGGTAGCTCCCTGACATTGCCGAGTGATGGCATTTCCAGATTCGCTGTATCCGGCGGATCTGGGATGTCTTCCGCAGGGGCTAGAGCCCGCGTTGATTATGCGGCTCTTACGGCACGACTGAAGTCGTGCCCTGACGCTTGTCGGAGCTTCGCAAGGGTTTTTCCGCAGCCTGTGAAGTCGTGCCCTGACACAAGGCGGAATCTTTGAAGCACGCCCTCGACAACCAGAGCATTTTCGGGAATTGTGTAGACCGGAATCTTGCAGGTTTCCCACCCACTCCGCAGAAAAACGCGGAATGGATGGGGCACGGGAAGTCTACAGAAACCTGAAAATGCTCTAGCAGCAGGAGGCTGCCTTCTTACTTCACACGCACCTTGGGCTCGACGGAGAGGCCGGGCCTTAGTTCGTGCTTTGGGTCTTCGTTGGCAAGATCGGTAAAGTCGATGCGGACCGGGATGCGCTGGACGACTTTGACGTAGTTGCCGGTCGCGTTCTCCGGCGGGAAGAGCGAGAGCACTGAGCCAGTGGCGCCGCCGATCTGGGTCACCTTGCCGTGATAGCTCTTGCCGGTCGAGTCCACTGAGATCTCTACATCCTGACCGGAAAACATGTGCTTGAGCTGAGTCTCCTTGAAGTTGGCGGTGACCCATAAACCCTCCAGAGAGACCAGTGTCAGCAGGTTCTGGCCGGGAGCGAGGTTCTGGTTGATCTCGACGCTCTTGCGGGTGATGATGCCGGCCGTGGGCGCGACGATCCTGGTGTAACTCAAGTTGAGCTTGGCCTGGTCGAGTTGAGCCTGGGCTTGAGCCACCTGGGCCTGGGCCTGCCTGGCGCGGGCGCTCTGCGCGGCCACCTGCTGCGGGCCGGTCTCGGCGGACTTGAACCCTGCCTGCGCCTGAGACTCGCGTTCGAGGGCTACCTTCACTCCGTCGACGGCAGCCTGCTCATTGGCGGTGGCGTCGGCCACGGCAGCCTTGGTGGCGTCAGCGGAGGCCACGGCGGCGTCAAATTGCTGTTTGCTGATGACGTCCTTTTCGACGAGCGGCTTGTAACGCTCGAGATCGGCCTGCGCCTTGGTGTAGTTGGCCTGGGCCTGGGTCACGCGGGCGTGGGCTGCGTCCAACTGCTTTTCCGCCTGCCCCACGCCGGCCTGCGAGCCGCTGACATCGGCGCCCGCCGAGCGCAGGTTGCTGCCGGTGTTGATGGTGGTGATGGGCACATTGACGTTGGCGGCAGCGGCGTTGGCCTGTGCGCTGGCCAGAGCGGCCTGGGCGTTCTCGACTGCGACCTGGTAGTCGCCGGGGTCGAGCTCGGCGATTACGTCGCCCGCCTTGACGAGCTGGTTCTCATCGACATCGACCTTGGCGACCTGGCCGGCGATGCGCGAGCTGACCTGGATCAGGTGGCCGTTGACCTGCGCGTCGTCGGTGTCCTCTGAAAAAGTGGAGCGCCACCAGATGCCGACGGCAACCAGCACGAGCACCACGACCACGACGAGGATGATGGCTCGGCGGCGGGACGGCTGCGGCGCGTTCTCAATCTCTTCACTCGGATCTTTTTGGACTGATTTTGGGGCTGAATCCGCCACGTTTACTTTCCTCCCAGATAATTCTTGTAGTTCTCGGCAGCTCCCAGGGCACGGGCCAGGCTGAGCTTGGCGACATTGTGCCGGTAGAGGCTGGTCACGTACTGATCGTTGGCCTGGGCCACGGACTGCTGGGCCTGGCTGACGGCGAGGTTGTCGCTGACGCCGTTGGCATAGCGCTGCTGCGCCTCGCTGAGGGCTTCATTGGCCAGCGCAAGACTCGATTTGGCGACCTCGACCTGCCGCTGTGCCGAGGCAATATCGAGAAGCGCGTCCCGCACATCGGCGTCCACCTGCGCATTCTTGTCGCTCAGTTGGGCTTGTGCAGTGTCGAGCTTCGCCTGGGCCTGCTGGGCTTCGCCACGCAGGGCATACTCCTTGAAGAGTGGAACGCTCAGCGTGCCGGTGGCATCGCCGGTGCCGTGCGAGGTGGCGACATTGACGCCGATGTCGCCGTAGTCGCCATCGAATTTCAGAGTGGGCAGCCGGTCGGCAGTGGCCGCCTTCCGCTGCTCTTCGGCTGTCCTGACCTGCTCCACCATGGCAGCAAGATCCTTGCGGCTGGCGTGGGCCTGACGAAGTGCGGCCTCGATGTCGATCTGGTCGAAGACGGCGTAAGGGACCCGGTCGGCCAGTGTGAAGCTCTGCGCCAGTGGCAGGCCGATGGTCCGGGCCAGGGCAAGCTTGTCCTTTTCCAGAGCATTGCGGGAGACGATCAACTGCTGTTCCAGAGACTGCGAGTCAACGCGAGCGCGCAGCTCGTCGAGCAGAGGCGCAGTTCCTGCCTGGTGGTTGTCAACCGCCTGGTCGAGCGAGATCTTTGCCGTGGCCACTTGCGCTTCCACGCTGGCGACGCGGCTTTCATCGGCCAGAACGAGCAGGTAGGCGTTGCCGACAACCAGCACGACCATCTCGCGGGCGTCCTGAGCGGACAACGTGGCGGCGGCAAAGTGGTGGCGCGCGGCCATGTAGTTGCGCAGCGAGGCCACATCGATCAGCGACCAGCTCAGATTGGCGCGCAGGTCGGTATATCCAAAAGGCCCGATGATCTTGGGGAAGCCGGGAATGCGCAGTCCTTCGGCGGGAAGGTCGACTTGCAACACGGCTTCCTTGGCGTTGAAGTCCACCGAGGGCAGCAGGGCCTGCAACTGGCTGAGCCTTTTGCCGCGTGCCGCGGCCGTCTGCGTACCGCTGAGGATCACGCCCAGGTTGGCCTTGAGGCCACGCTGGATGGCATCGTCCAGGGTAAGGCTGACGGGCTGCGCTGAAACCTCGCCCTGGGGGACGCTGCCCTGAAAAGGGGACGCGGTCTGGGCTGGAGCCGGGGCTGGGATCTGGGACGCCATCCCGCAGGGGAGCAGCGCCGCCAGGCCAAGCGCCAGCGCGCGGACACGGGGACGGATCGAGGTGGTGCTGGAAGAGATTGAAAAGATCAAGGTCGTTCGACTCTCACCGTAATAGCTCAAAAAGAAGAAAATCTCCACTCCCGATGGATGCGAAGAGCGGGCGGCAGGGTTCCTGAATCTAGTGTAACGAAGTCGCCGGGCGGGCGGTTGGAGTCCGCCGCATACGGCGGACCTGGTTGAGAGGCCGGAGTTCGAGTTTGGCCCGTTTATCATTTCGGGGAGGAAAGGAGGTCGCGGAGGCATTGCATGCAGTAATCTGGCGTTCGAGGGCGGGGCGGGTCCGGGGTATCTTCCCAGTTGGTGTTGAGTGCGGCGTGGACCGGGAGGTCCACGCGACAGCCGGTCTAGAGACCGGCGCTCCCTGTATTTGCAGCAAACTGCAGCCTTGAGCAAAACCGGAGATCCACTCGATACCAACAGGGAAAATGCTCCAGTGTTGAGGTCTCCCACATTTGGCGCGATAAGACTGCGCCAGATTTGGGGCGCCCGGCCGAAGACCCGCTCATCGCTAGGGGCCGCGATGAACGGGGCACAGCTTCTCAAGGCGCATTAGGATTATTCGGGGTTGATGAGCGGGCCAACTGCCAAGAGGTTGACGGCTGCGCCTTACCGCGCGGCCGTGGCATGCAGCAATTGCGAGGCAAGCGAGCAGAGCCCCTGGCGAAAGACTTCGCGGACGGCTTCCGGGGTCCATGCGGCGGATTGCGGGCCGCTGTGCGTGCTGAGCATTTCGGCCGTCTCCGCGGCGGTGAAGCCGGCGACTGCGCGGAGTACGAAGACAGTGCGCAGCGTCGCGGGAAGGCTGGCCAGCCACTTCCGCACCCGGTCGCGCTCCGGGCCGGCGATCATGGTTTCAAGTTCATCGCTCGAAATACCGGCCGAGGCCAGATCGTCGTCTTCGATGCAGGTCGAGGCCGGCGCCAAACCTTCGGGTGCTTCCAGGCTGCCGGGGCTGCGCCCGGCGAGAAGATCGAGGGCCGCGGCCGAGAGCGCCCGGCGGCTGCTCTGGCGCGCCTTCTCCGGGTCCTGGCAGACCGAAATCTCCGCATCGGCGATTGCCGTCTCGACCAGCCGCTCGCTGTCTTCGCCTTCGCCTACGAGCATCGAGGCCAGGCTGTAGAGCCCGGCGGCAATCTGCTCGACGATTTCTTCCAGGCCGCCCGCAGCTTCGACGGGGAGCTGTTCGGGCGAGCTCGGGCCGGCCAGGCTCTCGCCGGCTGGATTTGGAGTTGCGTGCGGCAGATCGAATTTCTGGGGCATGGAGACAGCTCCTCTCTTGGATAAAACTAGCCGGCTCAGTCTTTATCCTGAACCCGCCGGGCCGGGCGGGTCAATCAGGGCGAAATGAAAATCGCGTGCCGGCCTCCGTCGATTCCCTGAACGGAAAGCGGCGCGAGGTGATCTTGGGGACCGTCAGTGCTCAGTTGGGCCATCCAAATATGTGGTTTGTTTTATCATGAAACTGTATGGGATTTCCGATCAAAACCTGCGTGGTCTGCTCGGAGGAGTTCGAACTGAGGCCGGATAAGCCCGGCTTCGCGAACCGCTGTCCGGCGTGCAGTGAGCCAGAGGCCGCCGAACCTGGCGAGAAGAGCCGCCTCGATGCCGACGCCCGCAAAGCCGAGAGCGAAATGAACGAAGCGCGGCGGCGAACCATCCGCGACATGCTCTACCGCAAGGAGAGCTGAGCGGTTGGGAAGCTCTCCCGCAATCGCTTTCGGTGGGCCTAGAAGCGGAACAAATAGGATGCTTTGACAAAGATCTGGCGGCCATCGTTTAGAAAGTGCGACGGGCGCGGCGGGAGATTAGGATCGCATGCCCCATCGTGCAGACGATTGCAGAGATTTTGCAGATCGTTGTTATAGCCGATATAAATGGCCGTGCCGGGATGCGGGAGCCATGTGAAGAGCGCCTCGGTTCCGACCTGCCTGGTTCGCTGCAGCGATGTCTCGTTGTGATTTGCCAGCGTCGAGTCGTACTCCACTATGATGCGAGCCGAGATCGCCCTCGTGAATTGATAGTTGATCTTGGTGCGCAGCGTCTGGCTCTCATAGACGAACGCGCCATCGGCAACCGAGTGATCGCGATCGAGCAGATAGACATTGTCCGCGGTGAGTTGGCGGAGGGGCTGCAAGGTAAAGTAGGCCTGCACCCATTCCTGATTCAGCAGAGAGGGGGCTTTGCCCGCTGCCGGATTGTAGTTCACATTGCCGCTGCGGAAGGCGGTGATATTGAAGTTCAGCTGCGGGAAGGGTGCGCCCCTGGTGAAGATTCCGCCGAAATTTTCGGTGAAGTTCCTGTAATCGGTGAGCGTCGAGTAGCCTGGCGGTCCCAGCGTATCGGAGTTGCTGCCGCCGATGGGAGCGATCACGATATTGCGCGGGAGTTGAATGAAAGGGTCGAAGGACGAGTAGTGGAAGACCCGGTTGCCTTGATGATCGAAGGCGACATTCTGGTTGGTTTCCACTCCAATGTTTTGTATTGTCTTGTGCTTTGGATACCACTTGTATCCGACGTAGGTCTGGCCATTGCGAAAGTTCGATGACTGAATAAAGCCCAACTCGGTTTTGAAGCCGGTACTCAAGTCCTGATAGGTCGAAAAGAGCGTGAATGCGTGCCCGGCGTGCTGCAACTGAAAGTTGCTCGCCGGCCCGGCTGCATAGGTCTGGGGCATTCCGCTGTCCACCGTGCCTTGGGTCGAGCTCTCCACCATCTGCCCCAGCGCCGTCCATTTGTTCGTCACCCGCCAGGTGTAATCGACGCCGCCAATGCGGTTCCATCCCTGGCCGAACTCCTGGTCGGTATAGATGGCGCCAATGCTCAGGTTCTTGCCGAAGTCCTGGGAGATGCGCCCCACCACGAACTTTGCGCGCTTGTTGTAGAGCGGATCGCCGGGCGCCACCGTCTGCCCGGGTTCCCGGTCGTCAATGGCAAAGATTCCTATGTTGGTGTGGCCTAGTTTGCCGGTGACGCGCGCGCCGTACTCCGGATGGATGATATTGCGCGTATAAACCAGATTGATCGGAGTGATAAAGTAATTCGCATTTTCGAGGAAGAAGGGCCGCAGCTCCGGGAAGTACACCGGATAGCGCTGATTGACGGTAAACTGCGGCTGGTCTGACTCGATGTTGCTGAAGTCGGGGTTCACGGTGGCATCGAAGACGATGCTGTCTTTGAGAATCGCCTTGACCTCGCCGCCCGCCGTGCCTTCAAGGTGCCGTGAGCTGAAATATGGATTGAGGGGGTCTACGTTCTCGAGGATCCGCTCGTTCTGCGCCAGGGCATAGGGATTGATCTGCACATTGTGCGAGCCGGTGACACCCTCGATGCCGCTGAGTGTTCCTTCCTGGCTGAGAACCCCGGTGATGTTGGTTGAAACGCGCGGCCAGCAATCCACTTCACTGTTGCGCGGGAAGTTGCGCGTGAAGACCACGCCCCAGTCGGCGCGATTGGGGGGAAAGCGCAGGCTGCGAAATGGGATCGCCACCAGGGCCATCCATCCGCCGGAGGTCACCTGCCCTTCCGAGTCCCAGACCTGGTCGTAGCTGTAGTCGGCTCCGCTGGTCTCGCTCCACGCCGCGTCGGCCTGCACGCCCGTTGGATTCACCGTGAATTGAACGCCCCTTCGCCGGTCTTGAAAGGGATCGAAGAGCACCGAGACGTTGTCGTCGTTGAGCACATTTTCACGGCGGGCAAGATGCCCGCGAATCTGATCCGGGTGACGGTCGTGACAGATGAAGACGAGATAGAAGTCGCTCTTGGTGTGCCCCAGCCAAACCTCGGTCTCTTCGGTCGCGGGCTGGCCGTCGTGCGGGGTGTTCTGAATGAAGCCGGTAATCTGAAGCAGCTTGGCCTTAAGCTCCGGGCGCGGTTCCATGCCGGCAAAGTCAGAGAGCCGCAACGGTTCGGCGAGCAACGGCACCCTATGTTCGCGGGCCGGCTGCGACTTCGACGCCTGCGCCTGCGTGGACCCAGGATGGGCGCTCTGCGCCGGCGATGGATGCCATGCAATCGCCAGACACATCGCCAAGCCTAAAACGCCACGTCCCATCATCCTTCCATGGTACTCATCTGGCCGGAGTTTTTTCGCTTCCAGAACGTCCGATAACGCTGCGAGGCTTGTGTCAGTCGGTACAATCGAGGCCGCCAAGCGGGCACAGGATGCGGGCGTGCTTCGGCTTTTCCATCGGTTTGGGCTGGTTGGGGGCCGGAACCAGGGCTGGAGCCAGCCCCGGCGAATTGTCTCCGGCCAGATTCTCTTCCTCTAGAACCAATGGACGCTGCAGAATCATCTCGACCTGCGAACCGTTTTCGATATTGACATCGGCGCCGCGGGTAAAGAGCGACGCCAGCCCGACGGCGGCAACGCCAGCCCCAATGCCAATCAGGCCTCCCGCGACCGGATGGCCAGCTCCGAGTCCGCCGATAGACCCCACACTGCCTCCGGTGGGAATGGCGACCTCCGCCACCTTGCCGGCGTTTCGACTCCTGTCTGCATCCTGCTCGATGGTGCCTTCGCCGTTGTCCTTCACCGACTGCTTGTGGGCGCCGGGCAGGCTGTTGACCAGGCCGGGAATCTCCACCACCGAGCCGTTGGGGAAGATGATGGAGGTGAAGTGCATGTCCAACTGCGACCTTCCCGAGCCGCGCCCGGCGCGAACCACACGGTCCACCACGCCCTGCACGTAGACCCCGGCGGGAATCATCACCCGGTTGCCGACGACCACGGGAAAGGTCGAGGAGAGATAGACGCCATCGCCGGGCTTGGCGCTTTTGGTGTTGATGGAGCTGCGCAACTGCAACAGGACCTTGGTCCCGGCGGGGACGGTGTAGGTCTTCTTCGCCGCGGCGGCACACGGCGCCTTCTCGTCCATTGGCTCATATTCCTGACCGCCGGGCCGGCAAGGCATTCCCAACGGGGACGGCGGCTCGGCCATCTTATCCAGGCCTGACTGCAATCTCTTTACCTGGTCCCCTGAAGTGGTTGGAGCAGCAGGCGTCTGCGGAGCCGCGGGCGGTGCTGCGTCCGGCGGGTCGGCCGGGGCCTGTGCAATTGCAAACCCGTATGCCACGGAGACAAAGCCCAGCACGATTGCAGCCGTAAACGATCCATGCGGCAGACGCATTATTCCCTCCCGAGCACAGCGTTGAGAGATAGACGAACCACGCGCCCTCCAGGATAGCCGTCACGCCTGACAAAAGATGAGAGTGCGACCAAAGCGGCTGTGGGCCATTCGCGCTAGGATGCAATAGAGCAATGGACGCGAAGATCAACCAACCCGCTGAGACACCGGGCGGCCCACAAGGGCGCTTTGCCGCCGTCTACCGCGTGCTGGAGGAGGCAATCGCCGCGCGCGCCTTTCCCGGCTGCGCCTTCGGCGTGCTGGCCGGCGGCGAGGTCGTGCTCGCGGACGCGCTGGGCCGCTTCACCTATGACGAAGGAGCGCCCGCCGTCGAGCCTGAGACTGTTTACGACATCGCCAGCATCACCAAAGTTGCCTCGACAACCGCCGTTGCCATGCTGCTCTATCAGCGAGGCCTGCTCGACCTCGAAAGGCCCCTGGGCGATCTGCTTCCGGGCTTCGTTGAACGCCGCGCGCACCGCGATGTGGCCCGCAATGTCACACTGCGCCAATTGCTGGCGCACAACTCCGGGTTGCCGGGCTACGTCGAATTCTTTCGCAAGGCCACGAACGCCGAGGATCTGTTCATCGCCTGCCTGGCGCTGCCCCTTGAAGCCGAGCCGGGCACGCGCGCCGAGTACTCCGACCCCGGTTTTATTCTGCTGGGCAAGGCGCTCGATGTGTTGACCGGTGAAGCCCTCGCAACCTGGACGCCGCGCGAGGTGCATTCGCCTCTTGGCCTTGCAGCCACCTGCTTCCGTCCTCCATCCGGCGTGCGGGCATCGATTCCGCCCACCGAGGAGGACACAGCCTTTCGCCACCGCCGCATTCAGGGCGAGGTCCAGGACGAGAATGCATGGGTCCTCGGTGGCGCGGCCGGCCATGCCGGGCTGTTTTCAAACGTGCCAGACCTGCTGCGCTTTGCAGGCGAGATGCTTGCGGCTGCCGGCAAGACAGGTGATGCACACCTTTTCGACGCGGCGACCGTCGAGCTTTTTGCCGGGCGGCAGGGACCGGAGGGCAGCTCGCGGGCGCTGGGCTGGGATACGCCTTCTCCGGATTCCACCTCGGGCCGGCATTTTTCCCCGCATTCGATCGGGCACCTTGGGTTTAGCGGCTGCTCGCTGTGGATCGATCTTGATGCCGGAATCGCCGTTGCTCTGCTGACCAACCGCACCTGGCCCGACCGCAAAAGCCGGCAGATCCGCCAGGTTTGGCCAGTCTTTCACGACGCGGTCCGCGAGGCGCTTTAATACCCCAGTAACCTGCACCTTTCCAGATCACATCTGTTTGGTCGAATTCTGACCAGATTTGACCGAATTGAAGATACAATAAAGACTCGGGGACAGACGCGATGCTAACCAGCTCGACGACGCAGGAAACGGCCACCGCCCAAAACAATGGCGGGAATCACCACCCGGCCCCCTCGCCTCAGGAACTGACAACCGAGAGCCAGAACGAGGCATCTCAAGGCTTTGACACCAAATCCGCACTCGAGATCGCCCGCATCATCAACCACGAAGATGCAAAGGTCGCGGCTGCGGTCAAGAAGGCGATTCCGGAGATTGCGCTGGTCATCGATCAGGTGGCCCGCTGCCTGCGCGATGGCGGCCGGCTGATCTACATCGGCGCCGGCTCGAGCGGCCGCATTGCTGCGCTCGACTCCTCGGAATGCCCGCCCACCTACTCGACGGCCCCCGGACAGGTGCAGTACATCATGGCCGGCGGACCCAAGGCTCTGGCCTCGGCCGTCGAGGTCAACGAAGACTCAGAAGAACTGGGCCAGCGGGATATCGCCCGCCGCCGCCCCACGCGCAAGGACATTGTCGTGGGCATCTCCGCCTCCGGCCGCACTCCCTATGTGGTGGCAGCCGTGGCTTATGCGCGCGCCCGCGGAGCGCACACCGCCGCCGTGACCTGCAACCACGACACTCCGATTGCCGGGGCGGCGGAGATCGTCATTACCGCCGACGTTGGCGCCGAGGTGATCTCCGGCTCCACGCGCCTCAAGGCCGGCACCGCCCAGAAGATGATCCTGAACATGATCACCACCGGCGCCATGACCCGCCTGGGCTATGTGTACGAGAACCTGATGGTCAACGTGCACATGCAGAACTCAAAGCTGGTCGAGCGCGGTATTCGGATTCTCATGTGCGCCTGCAAGATCGACCGCCCCACCGCCGTCGAGACGATCAAGAGCGCCGGCCGCAGCGTCCCCGTGGCCCTGGTCATGCTCAAGGCAAGAGTCGACAAGCCCGAGGCCGTGCGCCGGTTGGCAAAATCCGACGGCAACGTGCGGCTGGCAATTGAAGATAATGTGCTGGAGCTGTAAGAGGCAGACGGGACTCAGCTTTCTTTTTTTCGAATCGCGTTTGCCGAGAGCGACCAGGCCAGAATCCACGACCCTCCGCAGATCCCCAATGCAATAAATGCGCTCGACCACTCGTGCGGATCGAGTACCTTTGGGTAGCTCGCGACCCTTGGCGCATGAAGTACCAGAAACCAGAGCAGAAACATCAGGCCAAGCATGAAGCTTGCCCAGCGGTCCATCCGCTTGATTGCAATGCTCATGCCCGCCGCAATGAAGCAAATGGCGGTGAGGTTAGCCCAGAACCAGCCCCCACCCGGAATCCACTTTGGCACCAGAAAGACAATGAGTGCGAAGACGAGATAGTGATCGACGCCGAAGACGATCGCTGAAATTGCGAAGAGGTAGCGGCCGGAACGGATGAGCGCGTTCGCGGCGATCTCCCATCGCCCGAAGGTCTCGCTCTCTGGCGGTAAAGCTCCGGCTAACATCAAAGCCGATGCGCACATTGCCAGAGTTTCAAAAGCGCAGGTGCGCACACCCACATCCCATGGTTGCGCGGCGACTCTGGGTATTTGCAAAAGCAGATCGCAGAGAAGAAAGAGCTTCCCCAATAAGAGCGCCGCGACCCGCGCCCTGATGTTGGCCGCGATGCATACACTGGCAGCAATGAGAGCAATCCCTGTCAGGTACGCCAACAGCCAGTAACTTGGAACCCATGGGATGACAGGCAGAAACGGATCGGAAGAGTGAGCGCAAACCAGGTTTTCGATCCCGAAGGCAGCGATAGAAATGGCAAACAAGTACCGGCCTTGCTTGACGATTATGTCCATGGCCGCCATCACAATCGAAGCGTAACACGAACAGCGCCCTTGTTAAAACTGCCTCTTCCCCGCCCCATCCATCACTGCGATATACACTTGAAGGCTAGGAGCAACTGAAGCATTCATGGACAAGTTCGTCATTCGGGGCGGCAATCCGCTGGTAGGCACGGTTCGCATCTCGGGAGCGAAGAACTCGGCGCTGCCGTGCATGGCCGCGGCGATTCTGACCGAGGACGAGGTCACTCTGGACAATATTCCCCAGGTGCGCGACATCGTGACCGAAGGGCGGCTGCTGGCGTCGATGGGGGCCGAAGTCCGTCAAGAGGACGAGCCCACGAGCACCACAATCAGTTGCCGTTCACTCTCAGACCCCGTAGCGAAATATGAGATCGTGAAGACCATGCGCGCCAGCTCGCTGGTGCTTGGCCCGCTCATTGCCCGTGCTGGGATGGCCCGCGTGGCGATGCCGGGCGGATGCGCCATCGGCGGCAGGCCCATCGATCTGCACATCAAGGGCCTCGAAAAGATGGGCGCAACCATCACCCAGGAGCACGGCTATCTTGAGGCGCGCGCTGAGAGGCTCAGGGGCGCTCATCTGGTCTTCGACAAGATCACGGTCACCGGGACTGAGGATTTGCTGATGGCCGCAGTGCTGGCCGACGGCGAAACTCTGATGGAGAATTGCGCGCGCGAGCCGGAGGTGGCCGACCTGGCCGCTCTGCTCACGGCCATGGGCGCGAAGATCGAGGGCGCGGGAACATCGACTCTCAGAGTGCAGGGCGTCAGCAGCCTTCACGGCGCGCGTTATCGTGTGAATCCCGACCGCATCGAGGCAGGCACATTCCTGATTGCGGGCGCCATCACCGGCGGCGACATGATTGTGACCAACTGCAACGCCTCTCACTTGAGCGCGGTGATAGCCAAGCTGGAAGAGGCCGGAGCCTGCGTCGATCTACTCGGGCCCGACACGGTGCGCGTACGCGGCTGCGGCAGGCTGCGCGCGGCTGATATTTCGACGGAAGAGTATCCGGGCTTTCCCACCGACATGCAGGCGCAATATATGGCTCTGGCCTCGCAGGCCGAGGGTGTGAGCGTTGTCAAGGAAAACATTTTTGAAAACCGCTTCATGCACGTGCAGGAGCTGGTGCGCATGGGCGCCAACATCAAGGTAGACGGCCGCACGGCCACGGTGCGCGGACCGGCCAAGCTCTCTGCGGCAGCCGTGATGTGTTCGGATCTGCGTGCTTCGGCCTCGCTGGTGCTTGCAGCATTGGTGGCAGACGGCGAGTCGATTCTGGACCGCGTCTATCACATGGATCGCGGCTATGAGCGCATCGAGGAGAAGCTGGCCGGCGTCGGCGCGCAGATTCGCCGCATGGGAAATGTCTTCGCACCCAGGAACGAATCGTCTGAAGCGAGCTAGCGTCGAGTTTCTAGTGTGGTGAGTCTGAAGTCCATCGAAGAATAACCGCAGATTCTTCGACTCACCACCCCAGAACTGAAAGACGTTTCGGGGCCCCGTTCGCTCAGAATGACAACCCGTTTTGTGCTGCGTATTTCAGACTCAGATCACTGGATTCGGCTCACAAATTACGCTGTCATCCTGAGCGAATTGGGGCGCGTTTTCTGTGCCCAACGCAGTCGAAGGGCCTGCTGTTTCGACAGCCGATTTATTCATCGAACTTTTCAAGGGAATTCCTGAACAAGTCATTCTTGCAAGAGGACTTTCCCTCAGGGGCTAAAGCCCGGACTTAATTTTGCAGCATTTGCGGCGCGACTAAAGTCGTGCCCTTTCAAAACTTTAACTTAATCAGAGGTTTCCTAGAGTTCAATCTCTAGATTTGGTTCACAATCTGGTCCCAGGCAGGGAGCTAGTGCGAGCGATGAGCGAGCGTTTGGCCCCACCGCAGGTGGTTAGCGCCAGCTCACGGCTATGTGCCAGCGCAGGCCACGCAGGGCGGCCTTGCGCAAGACTCGCTGGTATCGGCGAAGCTCGATCAGGACAGGCTGCGTCTCTGAGCCGAGGGCGGCGGGCGCGGCAGCCAGTAGACCGATCAAGGCGGAGACGGTGAGCAGGCCGTCGGAGGCGTCAAACCATTGGGGCTGCAGCAAAGGCCGCCACTGCTGATCCTCCGCGCCTTGCTCTGCCCCCTGCTCCAGCAGCAGCGCCATGGAGTCTTCATCGGCCGAGAAGTATTTCAGCAGCGGAGGCACACTTAATCTTTCGGCCAGCCGTTCGAGGGCATCTTCGTTGCGCGCCAGAGCGTGGCCATTTACGAAGATGTCAAAGCCAGGGTCTTCGCCCTCGACGACAATGTATAAACTCGCGGCCATTTTCTTGAGTCTAGAAGAGACAGAGGCCGCACACCAAAAAAAATCAGGCGCGGTAATCCAATCAATTACCGGAGCGAGAGGGAATCAAGTTACTGAAGTGTACCCGAAAGTCCGCGGACATCAGAAATATGCACCTCAAATTGCTTGCTGATTGAGGGTGATTAAAAAACAATGAACCAAGAGAGGTGAGTTTTTTGAATTGGAGCGTACTCCCGGATATCGCGGCTTTCACGCTGCTGATCTGCGCATTCGCATCCACGGCTCGCCGCCACTACTCGCCGTCCGCCCGTGCGTGGCTCATCGGCTGGTTGATGATCGCCTTACACTTTGCGGCACTTCTCTTTGTGAAATTCAAAGGATTCCCAGGAATTCTCGGGGTCACCATCAGTTCAATTGCTCTCGTTTCCGCCGGCGAGCTCTTCAAAACGTCGATCATCCCTTTCCGCAAAGAGAGTTCCAGCCGCTGGATGACCGTCATGCTTTTGGCGGTCAATGCGCTGTACATTGCCCTGCTTACGACCAGCATCGAGCCGGCTTGGATTCTGAATGTAGCAGCCACGCTCATCGGCATCGGACCGCTGGCAATCGCGCTGGCATCGCTGCGCAGAGTCAATTGCGCGGTGCGCTGGGCAACCGTGACGCAAAACATCGCTCTCATGGTTTTTTTGCTGGTCTTCCAGCATCGGCCGGGAAACGGCGGCGATCTGGCGTTGAACGCGGTGATGTTTATCGTTTACCTGGGCTGTTCCATCAATTTTCTCTTCGCCTACCGGCGTGCTACGGCGGGCGCCTTCATCACCATCGCGGGATTCATGGCTTGGGCTTCGGTTTTCGTGGTGGGAAACTGGTTGTTTTATGACTTTCCTCAGCTTCATATCGAAGCCGAGGTCTGGAATCTACCCAAATATCTGGTGGCAGTGGGCATGATTCTCTTGCTGCTGGAGAGCCAGATCGAAGACAACAAGTACCTTGCGCTGCACGATCCTTTGACCGGATTGCCGAATCGCCGTCTCTTCGAAGACCGCATGAATAGCGCCCTTGAGCGCTCTCGCCGCAACGGAACTCAGATGGCGCTTCTGGTGATCGACCTGGACCGATTCAAGCTGATCAACGACACGCTCGGTCATCACGTGGGCGACCTGGTATTGCAGCACGTCGGATCCACCTTTTCAGAGCGTGTTCGCCGCTCCGACACCGTATCTCGAACCGGGGGAGATGAGTTCTCAGTGATTCTCGAGGAGACCACAAATCGCGAAGAAGCCGAGAACGTGGGAACTTCCTTGCGGCAACTCCTCGAGCCTCCTCTCGACCTTGGAGATTGCGAGGTTCAGATCGGAGCCAGCATCGGCATCGCGATCTTTCCTGAGGACGCGGCCGATGCCGAGTCGTTGTGCATTGCGGCAGACCACCGGATGTACGAAGAGAAAAACAATAACCGGAGATTGAATCAGGATGTGCCTCCCGCCAAAAGGAAGTACCTCCCTCATTGAAGGTCCTTATTCCTCAGTTATAGATCGAAGGTATTGGAGGGAGCAGAGGGCTTCAGCACTCTGAATGGCGCGTATTTGCATGGCCTTCAGGCCCGGATCTTCTCCGATTCTGCAGAATAGGAATGATCGACCACTGTGACTCCAGCGTCCAGCAACAACAAGGCCCGGAGTTGGACTCCGGGCCTTGCTGTTGTTTGAGCTGAATCGGGCTGCTTAACCCTGACCTCCGCCTGGTCCGCGGCCACCACCGGGTCCACCGGGGCGACGGCGGCGGCGGCGGCGATTGTTGTCCGTCGGCCTCGGCCTGCCGGCGCCAGGCGCGGCGACTGCCGTGCCAACTGGAACCGGAGCGCCCTCGACGCGGTTGAAGTTCGGCTCGTTCTCCTCGTCAAATTCTTCGCCACCCTCCTCTTCGAAGTCGTCGCCGCCTTCGATCAGGATGGTGCTCTGGTTTGACTTGGGCTGCCGCTCGTCGAACTCATTGCGCGGTTTGACGGGTGCGGCAACAGCTTCAGAAGCGGAGATCTCGACCTCTTCAGCCTCGACCGGAGCCGGAGCAGAGAGCCCCAGCTTGGCCTTCTGCTCCTTGATAAGAGCTTTGCGGCTGAGCTTGATGCGATTGCCTTCGATGGCCAGAACCTTGACCATCACCTGATCGCCCTCGCGCAACTCGTCCTTCACTTCCTTCACGCGATGCTCCGCAATCTCGGAGATGTGCAGCAGGCCGTCGGTGCCGGGGAAGAGCTCGACAAAGGCGCCGAACTCCGCCAGCCGGACAACTTTACCGAGATAGACCTTGCCAATCTCCGGCACGGCGGTAAGGTTGCCGATCATTTCGAGCGCTCTCTTCAAGCCGTCGGCGTCGCACGAGGCAACGTTGACGCGGCCCGTATCGTCGACATCGATCTTCGCGCCGGTCTGCTCAATGATGCCGCGAATGGTCGCGCCACCCTTGCCGATCAGGTCGCGAATCTTGTCCGTCGGAATCATGACGGTCTCGATGCGCGGCGCATAGGCCGAGCGTTCAGTACGCGGCCCGTCGAGCACCGCATCCATCTTGTCGAGCAGGAAGAGACGGCCCTTGCGCGCCTGTTCCATCGCCTGTTGAAGGATCTCGCGGGTCAGGCCGCCAATCTTGATGTCCATCTGCAGCGCAGTGATGCCCTTGCGCGTACCGGCCACCTTGAAGTCCATGTCGCCGTAGTGATCCTCAGCGCCGGCAATGTCGGTCAGGATGGCGTAGTCGTCGCCCTCCTTCACCAGGCCCATCGCGACGCCGGCCACCGCGCCCTTGAGAGCGATGCCGGAGTCAAACAACGCCAAACTGGCGCCGCAGACTGTAGCCATCGACGAAGAGCCGTTGGACTCGAGAATGTCGCTGACGATGCGGATGGTGTAAGGCGACTCTTCAGCGCTGGGCAGAACCGCCGTGATGGCGCGCTCAGCCAATGCACCGTGGCCAACCTCGCGGCGGCCCGTGCCGCCCATGCGGCCGGTCTCGCCTACGCAGAAAGGCGGGAAGTTGTAGTGCAGCATGAAGGGCTTCTTCTTGTCGCCTTCATAGTTCTCCATGCGCTGGCCCTCGTCGGCCGTGCCGAGCGTGGCCGTAACCAGGGCCTGCGTCTCGCCGCGGGTGAAGAGAGCCGACCCGTGTACGCGAGGCAGAACGCTGGTCTCGATGGTGATCTGGCGAATCTGATCGAACTCACGGCGATCGGGCCGCACGCGATCTTTTGTCACCTGCTCGCGGAAGATCCGCTCGCGCAGCTTTTCATAGTAGTGGGCCAGCTTCTTCTTGGCCGCGGGTTCGTCGGCGGGCAGCGCTGCGGCCAGCTCGTCCTTGATCGCCTTGACCAGGTCCTGGCTTTCCAGCTTTTCGTGCACCTTGGTGTCCAGCGCGTCCTTGAGACGGACTTCGACCTTGGCCTTGAGTTCAGCAAAATAGGCTTCGTCGAACTCCGGCGCGGTGAAGGCCCGCTTGGGCTTGCCGGCCAATGCGACCAGCTCATCGATGGCGACGCAAATCTTTTTCACTTCAGTGTGCCCAAACTCGATGGCCGCCAGAATGACCTCTTCGGTCTCTTCTTTTGCGCCCGACTCGATCATCACGATGCCGTCTTTGTGGCCAACGACCATGATGTTGACCGTTGTTGCCGCGCGCTCGGAGTAAGTCGGGTTGATGACAAACTCGCCCTCCACGCGGCCCACGCGGACTGCGCCAACCGTAGCGCTGAAGGGAATGTCGGAGAGAGCCACGGCGCAGGCGGCGGCATTGATGCCCACCACATCGGGATCGTTCTCCTTGTCGGCGGAGAAGACCAGCGCGATCAACTGCGTTTCGTTTCTAAATCCATCAGGGAAGAGCGGGCGCAAGGGCCGATCGATCTGGCGGCAGGTCAGGATTTCCTTCTCGCTGGGACGGCCTTCGCGCTTGATGAAGCCGCCGGGAATGCGTCCACCGGCGTAGGTGTATTCGCGGTAATCGACGGTGAGGGGGAAAAAGTCGATGCCTTCCCTGGGTTCGTTGGAGGCTACGGCAGTGGCTAGAACGACGGTTTCGCCCGTGGTCACCAGTGCGGCGCCAGAGGCTTGCTTGGCCATGCGTCCAGTCTCAAAGACCAGCCGCTTGCCACCGGCAAGCTCGACGGCTACTTCATGCTTAGACATAGAGTCCTCGTTTCATTGTTTTCGCTTGGGAAACTTGTAAATGGAAGGGCGGGGGGAAAGCCGGCGAAGGATGGGGCGGAAGGCAGGGCGCGCGCAAAAGAGTGGGGGCTGCGCGGGGGAGCGGATTCTCCCGGCCTGTCTGCCGGACCGTGTGTCAGACGCCACAACCAGGGACGCGCTCAGCCGATAGCTGTGCTTCGTCCCTGGCAGCGGGTCGTCTTCGCCAGGTACACCATGGCCCCAGGTTCTGGGTAGAACGGGGGCCGTGACCAATCTTCGGTCTGGGCGCTTCCGGGTCAATGTTGGCTTTCTGGCTACTTGCGGATACCGAGCTTGCCGATGACGTCGCGGTAGCGATCGGTATCGTGCGTCTTCAGGTAATCCAGAAGGCGGCGGCGCTTGCTGACCAGTTGCAAAAGGCCGCGCCGGGAAGCGTGATCCTTCTTGTGCGTCTTGAAGTGCTCGGTCAGTTCAGCGATACGCGCACTCAGAATTGCGATCTGGACCTCCGGCGAGCCGGTGTCCGTATCATGGGTGCGGAAGCTTTCAATCAGGGTTGTTTTCTTAGCGGTCGCCAGCACGGCGTGTGTTACTCCTCTTGTCTTCTCAGTCCACTCTTAAGTGTCTACAGAGAGATTACCATGAACGAGCGGGTCAGCGCTATTGGCCGGGCGGCCGGGACCCGAGTGCAAACCCGCTGGGCTCAACGCGAACTAAAACGAAAGAGCCGATTGTCAAAGCGTTCTTTGATGACTTCGGCAACCTCGATCATTTTCGCGTCGGGATGCTCGGGATTCAGCAGGTAGTTCCAGGTTTGGGGGGCCAGAACGGAAGGAACACGCGCCAATGAGGTTTCTAAGGAGGCGAGCCAGGCGTCGCCCAAGCGTCGGGTCAATTCCAGATTGTGCTTCCAATCGCTCTCGGCAGGTGGATTGAGCGATCGAATGGAAAGTCCATCGGGAACAGAAATTTTAAGCAGAGTGTAGAAATCCGGGGTCTCTTCGCTTTCCACTTCAAGATGCACCAGCGTTTCAACAAGTGCCGCCATCGGTGATTCGGCCAAATACACGATCCGAGAACCGGCCGTATGCCAGCGAGCGCCGGCTTTGCGGCCACCATCGCCGGTCAGGCCAACGTAATCGCTGATACGCCAGAATGTTTTCATTGTCGCCCAATCCAGGATTTGTTTCCCTTAACTATGACAATACTCACGCGAATTCACTCATGTCATCAGGACAAAACGTGTAGGGCGATAATGTCCGGGACGAAAACAGATGTTTAGATTCTTACCGTTTCATTCATAAATAGAAATACTTCAACAAAATCACGCGGCTTCGAGCAGTTGGATGATGCTTTGGATGGAGCGGTCGGCCTTGTGTAAGGCCGTTTCGAGCTTGCTTTTTGG